>Ga0182027_10000228_pt1 | contig 94958 bp, 62 predicted proteins | sample 712E1DmetaG_FD_121300 | JGI IMG/M metagenome (GOLD analysis project Ga0182027, IMG submission 121300) | Permafrost microbial communities from Stordalen Mire, Sweden - 712E1D metaG (Illumina Assembly) | ecosystem: Environmental > Terrestrial > Soil > Wetlands > Permafrost | place: Sweden... | reverse complement strand
CGGTCAGTGTCGACGAAGCCAGTGTCTGGCCATAGGTGATCGCGCTCGCCGTGGGCCATGCCGTCACAGTCGGAGTGGTCTTCTGCTGCTGCTGTGTGCCGCTGCCGCCGCCTCCGCACCCTGTTACCCAAAGCACCGCCAGAATGCTCAACCAAATTGCCGCTTGCCGTCCCAGATTTTTCATTGCCCAACCTCTTCCCTTCACCGGCATTCGGTTCTCTCTCCGCACTCCCGGCGGAATCGCTCGCCCAACGCGCCGCTATGCGCGGGCGTCAGCCATCCTACCACGGCGAAAGGTGGAACCGCCGTGCCGTGGCAAACTGGGCACAATCCGGCTTGAACGCTTTTCTCTTGCCCAATGCCCGGCTCGTGTACCCTGACGGGTCCAGCGTGATTCCGTGGGTTTTGCCTGATTATCCGGGGAAACCGGCCGCTGGCTGATCCCATTACCCATTGGTCGGCGAGCACCTGAATCGAACAGTGTTCCCGGCAGCATGGCCCACTGCATTACCTCCGGGCGAGCGCGCGAAACCGGGCCCTCGCAACGGCATTCCACATGCGTGTCCGTTCCCCATGCAGAGCAGCCCTGTTTGTCTCGAATCCACGAGGCACAGATAACGGTATCATGAATTTCCGGAAGCGGGCGATCTCGATGCGCTCCGGCGGGACCCGCCAAAAAGTCCTGCCGGCGCTTCCCCGCGCGCATCTCCAGCGGGAGGATAGAGATTCGCGGCATTCAAGCTCTGCGGCTCCTGGCTCCCGGAGCTCAATCCTTGCCCCTGTCCAATTCGCTTTACTCAAACGTTTTTCACTTGACAAGCGCAAATTTCGTCGAGTACGGTGTACCGTTACCAAATTTGTATGATAATCCGCACGGAGTTCCAAATAAGCTGACGTGCCCGGTCTGCGTGCGGAGGGGATTCCGGGTTCACCTGTAGGTTTTACAGGACTTTTTTCCTGTGGGTGTTTGCCCAGTCTTTTCCGGGATGGGAGATAGGTGGTTCGGTTGCCGGCTTTCGGCGCCGAATCGAGCCTGGACACAAGTGGGGTTTCGACCGGAACAGCAAATCAGAAGAAGCCTCGCATCGCGAATGCATCACGAGACAGGAAAGCTCGAAGGATGCAGGAGCTTCGAGGCAATTGAAGTTGAACCGATGGACACGAGCTGTAAACCCCGGTTGAGAATTGTTGAAAGCCACGGAAGATGCTTGATGCGGAGCATGACTCGAGTTTGATATTGGCAAAGGACGATACGGGACAAACCGGACCGTCACCGATTCCCCGCTTCGGGGATGGAAACACATCGGAGGAGAAGGAATGCAAACGAATATGAACAAATTGACGAGTCCAGTGCGGTCCCTTACGGCGGGAACATGGGTAGCCCTGTTCGTGCTGCTAGCCCTTTGCCTTTATGCGTCGCCCGCGATCGCTGCGGGGCCCCCGCCCATCGTAGTAACCGGCCCCACCGTCGTTATTGGGGACCTGCAGTTCGGCGGCGCCACCGGCGGCTGGCCCGGTGGCCAGGCGCCATTGGGCGGCACCTTCGTGGTCGGTCCAAACGGCGACGTGATTGTCGGCGACGGTTACGGCGGTTGTGCAGCCTGCGGCGTTTTTATGATCACTCCCGCCGGCGTGCAGTCCGTCCTCGCCAATTTCGGCAATAGCAATGCGGCCGGCATGGACCAGTACGGCAACGCGTATATCGCCAGAGACTACGGCCCGAGCATTATCAAGCTTCCTTACAACTCCGCGACCGGCACGTACACAGGGTTTACCACCCTTCCCACCGCAAATTGTCTCGGCGGTACGCAGGACACGGCCGCCTGCGTGTTTGCTTCCGGCTCCCAGTCGCTGTTTGCCGGCGAGAATGGCGGCTTCTCATCCCTGTTTTTTGACGGCCAGGGTAACTTCTTCTTCTCTACCGATGCCAATCCCGCAAATAATCCCGACACGATTTACGAGTGCGCTGCGAGCGGTCTGCCAGCTTGCAGCTCCCCTACGGTGGTTTACGCCGATACATCGGGCGGCTTGGGCTCGGTCGCCATCGATCCCTGGGGCAATCTGTTCTTCTCAGACGGCGCTGACAACGGCGCGAATACCGGAAAAACCAGCTATCTGGAAGAACTGCCGTTTTCGGCGGGACACTTTGCAGCCTCGCCGACTGTGATGACTTCCTACACGACGACCGCCGGATACAACGCGATCACCGGCGTCTCCGCCAACAGCTTGAATACGGTATTTTTCTCGGTCGCCAACGACGGTGTCTTTGCCCTTCCGAACTCTTCAACGGGCCCCAATCCCGCTGGAATTTACAAGGTGTCCGGCCAGGGCGGCCAAGGCTTGGCAGTCGACAGCGTCGGCAACTTGTATACAGTCGGGTATGTCAATGCCCTTTCACACTCTGGAGTCACGAAGACTCCGCTGAACAACCTCTCCTTTGGCGCTTCCCCAGTCGGAACCGCCGCGGCGGCGATAGCCGCGACGGCAATCGATAACGCCGGCAACTGCACCACTCCTCCCGCTCTGGCCTATAAGAGTGTTGAAGGCGGGGTTTCATCGACTGAATTCGCTACAGCGGCCGGAACCACGTGTTCTACCACTGTCGGCACGGGGAGTGGAACGTTCAGTCCTGCGCTGGCGTCCACTGGCGCTTCCTTCACAGCAACGATTACCTTCACCCCCACTGCGGTGGGCGCCCGCAACGCGGCGCTGGTCATCGCAGATTCGGCGAGCGGTGCAAGCGGAACGATAGCTCTCACGGGCGTGGGCCAGGGAGCTGAAGGCAACGTCGATCCCGGCGTGTCGACAGCGTACGGAACCGGCTTCACGACTCCCTATTCGATTTCTGTGGATGCCGTGGGTGACATGGCGATCGCCGATCAGGGAGCGGGAAAGGTCTTCTGGATCCCCGCGGGATCGCCGGCGGGAACCGCGCCCACCTCCATCGGCTCGGGATTCGTCGAGCCCGACGCTACGGCTTTCGACGCCAGCGGAAATCTCTACGTAGCCGACTTCTCGAACAACAATGTCGTCGAAATTCCCTACGTCAGCGGCGCCTTGGCCCCCGGCTCGCAGTCCACTCTGATTTCAGCCACCTTTGCGTTCAACGGCACGGCGCTGAACGAACCAAGTGGATTGGGAGTGGGCCCGGACGGCAAGCTGTACATCGCCGACTTCGGCAATAGCCGCGTCGTCAGCTACAACCTCGTCACGGGAGAAACCGCTGTCCCGATTACCGGACTGAAGGACCCGTGGGGAGTTGCAGTTGATTCGTCGAGCAACATCTACGTAGCCGACACTGGCAATGGCAACGTGCTCGTCGATGCCGCTGGTGCTGAAAGTACATTGACGGTGACCGGAATTACAGCTCCCTGGGGAGTTGCGGTCGATCCATCCGGCAGCCTGGTTGTTTCCGACCACGGCAGCGGCAATATCGCTTGGGTCCCAAATGTCAGCGGCACGCTGACCCCCGCCAGCGCAGTGATGATCGAGAAGAATCCCAGCTCCGCGCTCGGAATCGCTCTTGACACTGTGGGCGACCTCTACACAACCGACGCGACCGGCAAGGCGGTGTACGCCATTCAGCGTACCGCCGCCGCCCTCAACCTCGGCACGGTCTCCGATGGCGTGACCAACTCAGCAAACGTTACCATCGAGAGCACCGGCAACACGGCCGCAACCTTTGCAACTCCAATCGTTACTGAGCCCACCAACACCATGTTCACTCTCGTTCCGGCCGCGAGCAACGGATGCGCCGCCGGCTCGTCAGGACCTCCCGGAGCGTCTTGCCAGTTCACGGGTACTTTTGCCCCGCCGCCTGCGACTCCCAACGGTCCGCAATCGGGCCTGGCAATCATCGATGTCGCCACTCCGGCCGTCACGTTCAACGTGAACATGAGCGGCACGGCCACTGTGTCGTCCATTTTGCCCCAGACCATCACCGGTTTCAGTCCGCCCACTACCTTGCAGGAAGGCCAGCAGATCACGCTGTCGGCTACAGGCGGCGCTTCCGGCAATCCTGTTGTATTCTCCATTGACCCCGGCTCCGCGTGTCCCACATGCGCCACCATCTCTGGCAGCGTGCTCACGGCGGTTTCGGTCGGCTCCGTGAAGGTTGACGCCAATCAGGCAGGCGGCGCCGCCAACGGCAACCAATATGCCGCGGCTACGCAGGTTCAAGCCGCCATCACCATCCAGTACACCGTGGTCGCGTCCGACGTGCCCGCGCTGCTGATGAACCAGATCGTTTGGAGTTACCAGAGCGGCGCTTTCACCGACGGGCAGAATCCGGCGGGCGGAAGCTTCGCCGTAACGCAAAATGGTCTGATCTATGTCGGAACCAGCTATAACAACAAGACCGACATCGTTAGCCAAAGCACCGGCACCTTGATCCAGGCTGTGTCGATGAGCGGCGGAGGCGCCTTCACGATCGACAGCCACAACAACCTCTACATGGGGCACTTTTACAACTCGGCGGTCTACAAGATTCCGTTTGTGAATGGCGCGTATGTGGCGTTGAGCGATCTGTCGTCGGCGCCAAACTGCACCGGCACCGACACAACGATTTGTACCGTTGCAAATCTTCCGAGCGGTGGAACGAAGGCGGTGGCCTTCGATGCCGCCGGCAACCTGTACATGGTCGCGGTTCCAGCGGCGCCCGGCACGAACGCCATCTATGAGTGCAACGTGGCCTGCCAGACTGGCGGCACCGCAACGCTGGTCTACACCGACACCACCGGGGCGGTCAGCCAGATTGCCTTCGATCCCTGGGGCAATATGTTCTTCACCGATGGAATCTACAACGATGCGAGCTTCGCCAACGATGATAAGGTGTCGTCTTCCAACCTCTACGAGCTGCCATACACTTCGGGAACGGGCTTTGCCACAACGCCAGTCCTGCTGCAGACCTTAACCGACGCCTCTCCTGCCAACTACGACAATCAGTTGGATGGCGTGGCCGTTACCTCCAATGGCACCATCTACTATGCGGACCAGAACGACGGGATGTTTGCCATCCCCAATACGCAAGCAGGCGGTCCCGACACAGCGCATCAATATGTCGTATCGGCTCTCGGCGCAAAGGGTATGGAGCTCGACGCCAACGGCAACGAATGGGTGGTGGTCTATCACTCCGGCGGCGATAACCTTGGTGAAGCGCTGATTGGCGACTTGACGACGCCCAACGCTCAGTACGATGGCGCCCCGGTCACCGCTCCGGCTACCGTCGTGGACAATGCCTTGAAATGCACTACGGCTGCAACCCTGGCTTTCGCATCCTCCAATCCGGAGTTTGGCGCTACGGCCGGCACAACATGCTCGACGATTTCGGCCTCCACTTTCTCCACTCCGGTTTCCGGCTCTTCCTATCCGGCCACCATTACCTTCACGGCGACCAAGCCAAATACTCAAACCGCAAACCTGACTGTCACCGATACCACCAACGGAGGCGAAGGAACCGCGACGGTGACCGGCTTTGCCTTGACGACTCCGCAGACGCTCACCTTTACGGCGCCCACAGCAACTACCTTCACCTTCTCGCCCGGCATGACCATCACGGTGACCGTATCCAACGGCGGTTCCAACAACCCGGCCGCCTTCACCGTAGACTCGACCAGCACGGGCGCCGGAACTTTCTCCGCCACGACAGTAACGGGCAACACCTCGTCGGCAACACTGACCGTCACGCAGGCAGGCAGCATTGTCATCGACGCCAACGAATTGGGCGGCCTGGTGAGCGGCACATATTACGACGCTGCGCCGCAGGTCCAGTTGACGCTCACCATCAACAAGTCTGCGGAGGCGATCACCTTTACGCCGCCGACCTCGCCGGTAGTCTATTCACCTGGATTGACGGTTAACCTGAGCGCCCTCGGCGGAGGCGCCACCACCCCGGTGGTCTTTACGGTCGACGCGTCCAGCACCGGCGCAGGAACGGTCTCCACCACGGTAGTAACCGGCAACACCTCAACGGCAACGCTGACGGTGACCACGGCGGGCACCATCGTGCTCGATGCCAACCAGGCGAGCGACGTGAATTACCTGGCAGCGCCGCAGGTTCAGGAGGTCCTGGTCGTCAACCAGGCGGCCCAGACCATCACCTTCACTCCGGTGACCACGCCGCTCCACTACATCGCGTCGTGCTCCCCCATTACCCTGTGCGCGACGGTCACCATCCAGGCCACCGGCGGCGCCACAAATAATCTCATCGCCTTCAGCCCGGATCCCAGCAATGCCGTGATCTTCACCATCCTCAGCAGTTCTGTGAAGAACGGAATCACGACAGCGACGATTGCGCTGGTGCCAAACCAGACCCTGAATTTCCCGGCCAGCTTGATTATCGACGGGAATCAGCAGGGCAACGCCAACTACGCGGCCGCCACGCAGGCGAAGATCACCATCAGTGTTCTCGGAGGGCTGCCGCTGCAAAGTATCACCTGGGCCAATCCGGGAACGCAGGTTGGGGCGAGTTCCACCACTCCGACTACGCTGACCTTGACGGCGGCGGCCAGCTCAGGATTCCCGGTCACCTACACTTCCAGCACATCGACGGTTTGCACGGTCACCGGTTCGACAGTCACGTTTGCCAAGGTCACCTCGGTAAGCGCCTGCACCATAACGGCTACCCAGCCCGGCGACAACCTTACCTTTGCCCCGGCCATGCCGCTCGCGCAGACGTTCGCAGTCAACCCCACTGGGCAGAACCCGAGCCTGAACATGGCTCTTTCGCTGTCCTCACTCACGATTCAGCCGGGAACCGTCGGGCTGACGCAAGTCACCCTCACCTCTGTGAACAACTTCGCGGTTAGTTCGATTGCCCTTTCCTGCAGCGGCTTGCCATCCGGCTACTCCTGCACCTTCAACCCGAACCCTTTAACGGTCTTTGCCCAGAACTCGACAACCGGTTTGCCCTTGGGCACAACCGTAACCTCGACGCTGACCATTACGCCGCCTTCAACGGCCGCCGTTGTCCGTCAGGACTTCAGGCCGCTCTTCCCGGCGACCTTGGCGGTGGCGCTCTGCTTCCTGGGCTTCAAGAAGCGCAACCGGCTCTACATGCTCTTGGTGCTGGTGGCCCTCTTTGCCGGCTTAGGCTTTGTCTCCGGCTGCGGCGGCACCTCCAGTAGCACGACCACCAAGCCGGTCACATCCACAGCCACCATTACGGCGACGCCCGCAGCAGGGCTTTCCGGCGCGTCGGGAGGGGTGCAATCGACTGCGACCTTGTCGGTCACTCTCGAGTAGGCTGACTCGCTAAACTTGCACATTTGCCGGGGCCTCTCCACCAGACCACAAAGGTGGAGAGGCCCCAAACTTTTGGGGCCGCACGCGCAAAATAAAGCGGTTCCACAATTGCCGTACCCGGAGCCGCAACCGCCGAGTGGCTTTTTCATCAAGAAAAAGCCACCCCGCAAGCCGCCGGAAAGGGCAAGTGAATTGTGGAACCGCTCTAAAATGGCCTCTCGCTCTCGAGAGGCCGCGCCGTCAATCGGCAGGTTTTTCGCCTGAATCTGGAGCCGACGGTCAGACTTGAACTGACGACCTGCTGATTACGAATCAGCTGCTCTACCAACTGAGCTACGTCGGCCTGCTCCTTACGATTGTATCGTTGCGCCGGATTGCGGTAAAGCCGCGCGCTCGCCGGCAGTGGCCTCAAATCAGCGTTACAATGCTGCCCATGCAAGCCGATCCCATCTTTGAATGGCAGAGACTAACAGAGCACTATCGCCAGATGAGCGAAGGCGAGTTGCTGGCACTTGCCGGCGACTTCGCCGATCTGACGGAAACCGCGCGGCAAGCTTTGCGCAGCGAGATGCGCAGCCGCGGCCTGGGCGACCCGGAGACTCCGGAAACAAAAGTTCCACCGGCAAGCGAGCTTCAGCAATCGCTAAGCGTACCGCGAAAAAACTTCGATATGCTCGCCGGCCCGTTGGCTAACTCCTACGTAGTCCCTTCCGACCCCGCAGAACAGGATCAGGAAGATAACCAGGAAGACAATTCGCCGGTTGATTACACGTGGAAGACATTGCTATGCGAATGCAACGAGGTCGCTGAGGCTGAACAGCTCTCCGACGTGCTTGCGCGGGCCGGAATCCAAAACTGGATCGAAGGGCTCCCTGGCTACTCAATTGGCATCGGCAACCCTCGCGTGCTTGTCGCCGCCGATCAGCTCGACCAGGCGCGCGCAATCGCCGCGCGGCCCATTCCGCCAGAGATCGTCGCGGAGTCAGAGACAAAGGTACCCGAGTTCACGCCGCCCTCGTGTCCGAAATGCGGCGCCGAAGATCCGGTTCTTGAAGGTGTCGATCCCGCGAACACGTGGCGATGCGAGCAATGTGGCGAACAGTGGACCGAATCGACGGGAGCGGGCGGGGAGGAAGCGCCGGAATGAGGTCGAGCTCCCCCTATAAACGGAAAGAGCCGCCCGGCAACGGGACAGCTCTCTCCTCAGGGAGAATAGTTCCAACGGAGGCAAACCCATCAGAACTTTCTGGCTGCATAGTAGGTTCGGGGGAAAGCAGTGTCAAGCGAAATGTTCTGGAAAATAACTTGCTTTGTTTCAATAATTTAACAATGCACGCAGAGGCCCGGACTGGCCCCATTCTTTGCCTTCTGTTCTCCTCAAATTTTCCGTAATTTCCCGTGATTTCGCTGGGTTTCTTCGGGTTTACGACCGTTTTTCCACAAGCCCAGAGCGCCATTAACCGTTCGGATGCGGCCCCTGAATTGCCTCGCTTCTTTCCACCCATTCTTCCCGCAGATCGAGATGAATAAACTCTTCGTCGAAAACCGAGGAGATCGGTTTGCCCCTCGCCATGCGGTAGAGGGCCCTACCGCCTCCCAGGAAAAATCCCAACAGAATCGCCGCACTGACCCCGATCACCGTCAGCACGGTAATCCCCACCAGCAGCTTGCCGGTCTTCTCCACTTCTGACTCCAAGGGCTGCGGAATCGCCGTCAGGCTTGCCTCGTAGTGCACCGACTCCAGCAACCGGTGGCTTTCTTCGGGGATGGCGTCTCCGCTCACCACCACCACCAGCGGCCCGCTGTGGCGCACCTCGAGCGACGCCTGATCGGAATCGGTGAGCGGCTTGGGCCACGGCGGCTGCGCCTGGCTGCCCGCCTTCAAATAGGCGCGAACGGCGGTCTCCTGCTGCTCGGCAATCTGCGGCGTGGGATAATCGATAATCGTCAGCGTCGCCGCGCCTGAGGCCAGCGAGTAGTCGGCCGTCACCGTCTCAGCGCCCTTGTCGAAGCCCACCAGCGCCGGCGGCAGCACGCCGCCTGCTCCCGCGTAGCCCGCCGGGCCCACGGCATAGTGCGTCGTTTGTCCGTCGAGCCTCGAATGCGGCAGGTTGACCAGGATGGGCGGGATCATCGCGCGGTTTCCAATGGGAATAGGTAACTGGTGCGCAATCTCGCGCAGTTCTCCGGCCGTCATCGGTCCAATGTGCGAGTAAGTTGCATCCACCACCGTCGTGCCTTCCCAGAAGAGCACCCGGTTGTGGTCCGAAGCCGCTCCCGTGCCGATCTCTTCCTTTGGCCAGCCGTTTTGCCGGTAATACGAGTACGCGCCATAGGCCCCGCTCACGTCGTCGAATCGCAGCGCGCGCATCGCCAGCGTCTCGCCCTCGCGCTTGTAGTTGGCCACGAGGCCCAAGTCAAATCCATACTCCTTCAGCGCCGCGGCATTGGCCGGGTCGGCCTGTGCGGGATCCGTGACCACCTTGGACGGCTCCTTCAGCACCCATCCGTCAAACGACTCGGGCAGCAGCGCTTTGGGCGAAGGAGGCAGAACGATCGTTGTCGCCGACTGCTTTTCCGCGGCCGTGGGCTGCTCTGCCTGCGCGAAGGCAAACGCTGCTCCCCAGCCCAGCGCCAGCCAACCTGCCAAAATGGCCATCGAACACTTCAAGAAGAACTCCGGTTCCTTGGGGCGCAAATTCCGGCTCTCGTGGCCCAACTCCCAACCATCAGGGTACACGCTCGCGCGTTGTCGTTGCCCGGCGCAAAACACTCTCATTCTTTGTTGGACACCTGCCGCGGCAGGAATGTTCCCGCTGTGCACTTCTCCGCCCGCCAAAGACGTGAAACAGGATGGAAACGACGGCGCTGCGGCGCCTACAGCGGTTCCACAATTGCTATACTCGGAGCCGCAACCGCCAAGTGGCTTTTTCATTGACCGGGGTCCCCACAGACAGGTCTTCGTCTGTGGGGTGGAAGTAAAAGCCACCCTTCAGGACGCCGGAAAGGGCACGTGAATTGTGGAACCGCTCTGAAAGCCGCGGTCAAGCAACCTCGGGTGCGCTGCCAACGAACGGCGGCGGCTGCGGGTAAAGGATGTCTCCCAGCGCCTTGTACCGGCCGCCGTAGAAGATCAGCGCATACTCCCGTATCCCTGTGCTCAAAGGCCCTCCAAGACAAATGCTGGCCACGAGCGCGAAGCCGAATGCAATTACGCCGAAGAAGACCTGGAGAAGAATGCCGACAAGTGCGGAGGCGCCCGTCGCGTCTGCGAACATCGAGTGAACGCCGAATTCAACCGCCGCAAGGGCTGCAGCCAGCCCGATACCCGGAAGAAGCAGGACCATGAACAAGCCGATCGTCGCAAGGATCGGCAGCAACACTCGCAGCAGCCCGTAAACAAGAAACTGCCTCTCCTCGGCCTTGATGCGAGCCCGCACCTGCCGCCACGCCTGGCCGGCCGTCGCGTCATCCAGGGCGAAATGCGGCAGCATCCAATCCCGCAAAATCAGGTCGACCGCAATTCCAACCAGCGCCAGCAGGAGGAGGATGGGAATCAAGGGCAGTACAAGTGCCATCAGTAATCCGATGTTGAGGCTGCCTCCCTGTTGAGACTCTTGAAACAGCCGCCAGAACCCAGCCGCGAAGGGAATCGCGACCAGGACCATAAGCAGCATGAAGCAGAGTCCTACTACCACGTTCAGCCAGAAAAAGCGCGCCGCCTGTGTCCGATAGAGCCGCCAGCCCGGCCGAATCAATTTCGTGTTGTGGATCAGGCAGTGAAAGAAGGCAAACCGCAGCCGCGTGATCAGATAGAACACCACCATCGCCAAAACAAACGCAAGCAGCAGGGCCGCCACAATCGCCGCGACCAGCTCCGGCGTGAGGTGGCACAGCGGACAGGCGCTTGGTCCATGCCCCGTCCCATGGCCTCCGTGCGACGAGGAATGGGAATTGTTCCCGATCCCTTCCGTGATGATCGCGACCAGGCCAAGCTTCAGATAGGTTCCCCATCGAAATGGCCTGAAGAGGAACTCCCTGGTGCGTTGAATGGCAGACGAAACGGAATCCACGGCGGAGATCGGGTGCATACGAGTCCTTTCGGGGGAGGGCTCAGCTTACTTGAGAGTTACGCAAGTCTCATATGCGAAGTTCCGCGGCCGAGCGCGGGTTCGCACTACGGTTGCGACGCGGCGCCAATCTCTCTCGTGACGTGACCGGCCGCATCCAGAAGCTGAATCGCCGGTGTTCCGTCCGGCGCAACCCTCAAAACGATGCGGTTATGGCCTTCGGTATCCTTTAGCTGCAAGACGGCCGACTTGCCCGCAGTCCGCCCCAGCAGCACACGCGGATGGTCCCCCGGGTGCTCGGCGAAGAACTTCTTCCACTCCGCGTCCTGTTGTTCCTTCGGAAGCTTCGAGATACGGTCGTTGGCTTGAATGGTCTCCAGAATCGAGTAGCCTCCAACATCGTTCATCCGCAACGTCGAAAATTTCGCCCCTTTCTCCTGTCCCGCATCAACGGCGATGACCTGGTCCTGCATGTACCGGTCGAAGCTCAGGTGGACGTTTGCCTCTTCGACGTTGCCGTCCTTATCCAGGGAAGACCCGTAGATCAGGCCTCCTGTCTCGGTGCCTTCGTTGTTGTAGAACAACATGCCCGCTGCCTTTCGGTCGGGATGCGGAAACTCCTTGCCCTGAATGATCACTCCCGGAAACCGGTCCTGATTCGAGATCGCCATGCGCAGGGTTCCGTCCGGCTCGACGACATTGATTCGGTGAACGTCGATCTCATCGAATGTCCGTTTGCCGCTCTGAGTTGCAAAGCCGCAAACAATCAAAACCGCAAAGGCAAGAGTAACCGTGGCGGAATAGGCGACCAGGAACCGTGGATTTGACAGAATGTTCATTGACTCGCTCCAAAGGTAAAGGCTTGGGGGACGTGGCCTCACCGTACGATACGCGGCAGATGTCGCCTTTGTTTCATCGTTGAATGCGCGGCATTGCGGCCGCCCACCACGCGTCAAACGCCTTGAGCGCCCGCTCGCACACCAGCCGGTGCCGCTCCTGCTTGTCGCAGACTTTTTTGCGCACCTCTTCTTCGAGGGGCTCCAGCAGGTCGAAGGTGATGTTGGCCGGCTGAAAGCTCTTCGCCTCGGCGTGCGTGATGTAGTGAACCAGCGAGCCCAGGGCCGTCGCCCGCGGCATAGGCTCCGGTTCTTCGCCGCGAGCAATCGCCGCCGCGTAAATCCCCGCCAGCATTCCCGTGGCAATCGATTCCGTGTACCCCTCCACTCCGCAAATCTGCCCGGCAAACAGCAACCCCGGCGACTTCTTCAGCCGCAGGCATTCGTCCAGCAGGGCCGGCGCGCAGAGATAGGTGTTGCGGTGAATCTGCCCGTAGCGCAGGAAGCGCGCATTCTCGAGGCCCGGGATCAGCCTGAGCACCCGCGCCTGCTCGCCAAACCTTAAATGATTCTGGAACCCGACCAGGTTGTAGCTGTCGGCGCGCAGATTTTCTTTGCGCAGTTGCACCACGGCCCACGGCGTTTTGCCGGTGCGCGGATCGCGCAGCCCCACCGGCTTCATCGGCCCAAAGCGCAACGTGTCGCGACCGCGCCGGGCCAGTACTTCGATGGGCAGGCAGCCCTCGAAATAATCTAGCCGTTCCCACTCCTTCTCTTCCGCCGCCTCGGCCTCGAGCAGCGCATCCAAAAACCGGTCGTACTCGGCGCGCTCCATCGGGCAGTTGATGTAGTCCGCCGTTCCCTTGTCCCAGCGCGCGGCGAAGTACACGCGGCTCATTTCGATCGACTCGGCATCGACAATCGGCGAGATCGAGTCGTAGAACGCCAGATGCCCCGCACCGGTGAGCCGCTCGATCTCCTTGCTCAACGCGTCCGAAGTCAGCGGCCCCGTCGCCACAATCGTGCACTTCGTGCCGTTCTCGTCTTGGACAAGTGAAGTGCCCAGGTCAGTGACCTCCTCCCGAATCACGCGGATCTTCGCCTCCGTTTGAATTGCCTCCGAGATGCGCCGCGAGAACTCCACGCGATCCACAGCCAGCGCGTGGCCTGCCGGAACCGCCGTTTCATCTGCGATTCTTAAGAGAGCCGAGCCCGCGCGCCGCATCTCCTGCTTCAGTAGCCAAGGCGCTGTGTTCGGCGACTCGCTCTTGAGCGAGTTCGAGCAGACCAATTCGCCGAAATCCGTGGTCTGGTGCGCGGGCGTCAATCGCGGCTTTCCCTCCACCACGGCGCGCATCTCGTAGAGATCCACCTCGAAGCCCAGCCGCGCTGCCGTCAGCGCCGCCTCAGGTCCGGCCAGCCCGCCGCCAATCACGCGAATCTTTGTCATATCATCCTCGGCCGGGCGCCCTTCGCGGCACTCTGCCCCCTACCGCGGTTCCACAATTCTCATGGCGCGCAAGCGCCGTCTGCCCCACCGCAGGTGGCCAGCCGTACCAGCGCTTCGCCGCTCAGGCGCACGTTGCGCCACTCATCCAGAAACTCGGCGCCCATCGCGCAATAGAAGTCAATCGCCGGCGTATTCCAGTCAAGAACCTCCCACTGCAGGCGCTGGCAACCCTTTTCCACCGCGATCGCGGCAACCTTTTTGAGCAGCGCCTTGCCGATGCCCAGCCCGCGAAACTCCGGCAGTACAAACAGGTCTTCGAGATAGATGCCGGGCAGCCCCACCCACGTTGAATAATTAAAGAAATAGAAGGCGAAGCCGGCCGGCTGGCCGCCGTGCTCGGCAATCAGGCAGGAATAATAGGGATTGGGGCCAAATCCATCGCGTATCAGGCCCTCCTCGGTCGCCGTCACGGCGTCCGGCGCCCGCTCAAAAGCCGCCAGTGCGCGAATAAACTTGAGAATCTGCGCGGCATCCGCCGCCGTTGCCCTCCGAATCACCGTTTCCATGCCTTGATTCTAGGGCCTGCCTCTAAATGGTTCCCACGGGTTTTTTCTCGCCCGCCGCGCATGAAGCCTCATCGCTCCCAGAACCGGTCGAGGGGCCGATCCAGCTCTGCTAGCTCCGCTGTTTTGCAGTGTGATACACGCCACACGCGGCTTTGCGCCCGCCGCTCTACCATCACAATCGAGATCCACGCGGCACAGGGGTTCGATCGCCGCGTGGACAGCAGCTTGCAAACCAGCATCCTCGACCACATAGCAGGTGGCGGCTAGCCCAAAGCGCTCATGGGACGCATCCGGGCACACCCCCTTGTGCAGGGTACTGGATTGGATTTAACTTGGGTTTTGCTGGAATTACGCTCTGCCGGAACAGCTCGCGCCGTCGCGCATGCCCATCCATAAAGGAGGCCGGCGTGCGGATGGCAGCAGGTTTGCCCGGCCCCGATTCGCAGAAGCAGAAACAGGCCCGCTGGGATATCGCTTTTCCGCTTACCGCCGGGCGCTTGGAATTTGAAATTTTCGAGCCTGCGGGCAGCACATTTCCCGCCGCTCTCAAGGAGAAAACATGAAACGCACTCTTTCATTTTGGCTGGGTCTGACCGCCGCGGCGGGCCTGCTGGCATTGGCTCTTGCGCCCGTTCAGGCGCAGCCTGCTGAAAAAATGGGCAAGATTCACGGCCGCGTCATCAATCCCACGGGCCAACCACAGGGGGGCGGTAGCGTGGGCCTCTCCACCGATGGCGGTCTGACCTTGAAGTTCGACTTCCCGGTCGATTCCACGGGCGCCTTCTCCGGCGAAGCGCAGGCTGGAACCTACATGTTGGTCTATCGTGCGGTCGACACCCCGGTTGGCAAGATGGTCGACTCCATCCGCGGCATCAAGATCGTGGCCGGAGAGGATCTTGAGCAGAACGACGATATGTCGCGGCAGGAATTCATCGACAAGATGTCGCCTGAAGATAAAAAGCAGTTGGAGGAGATCAAGAAGCAGAATGCCGAGGCCCTGAAGGCGAATTCGTTGATCAACTCGCTCAACGCTGACCTGAAGGTCGTCGCCCAGGACAAGAAAGACATCGACAGCGCAAGCGCGACCGCGGTGCAGGCTCTGGGCGGAAAGCCTTCCAAAGCCGACCTTGAGGCCAAGGTCGATGAGATCAAGTCCGCGAAGTACACCGATATTGAGAGCCTGATGAACAAGGATACGGCAGTCAAGACAGATGAGGCCCTGCTGTGGAACAACCTGGCGTACGCTCAGGCTGGGCTCAAGAAGTACGACGACGCGGTCACGGCGTATACGAAGGCCCTCGACCTGGAAACAGCCTCAAAGAAGCCGCGCGGGAGCGTAATCGGCCAGGCCCAGGAGGGCCTGGGCGAGATCTACGCGCGATCGGGCAAGGTCCCCGAAGCCAACACTGCTTTTGACGCAGCCGCCAAGGCCGATCCGACCCAGGCAAACTTGTATCTCAAAAATCAAGCGATCATCTTCTTCCAGCTGGGCAACTCCGCGGCGCAGGTTGCCGCGGCAGATGACGCGATCAAGTCTGATCCGAACCCAAATGATCCCAACCTTGCCCTCGTTTACTACATCAAGGGCCAGGGGCTGATCGCGGACGCGACCATCGATCCCAAGACAGGCATGTATATTCTGCCCCCGGGATGCGCGGACGCCTACCACAAATACCTGGAACTGGCTCCGAACGGCCAGTTCGCAAATGACGTGGCGGGCATCCTGCAACAGGCGGGAGAAAAGGGCAACCCCGCAAACAAGGCGCCCAAATCGAAGTAACAGGGTGGCTTGTTCAATTCGCGCGAGGGCGTCCGCCGCGGCGGACGCCTTCTCCGTCTGACGCCACGCGTCTAATCCCCTTTTGACGCGCAGCCGGGCGAGCGTGCTTCGATGCTGCCGGCCGCTCCGAACCCTCTACAATCCATTCCATGAGTCCTGCGCTGCGATTGCGCTTGTCCCCCGTGGCGGGCTTGGCTGTTCTGGCCGGCCTGTTCTCTCTTGCCCTGGCGCCCGCGCCTGCGCAGCAGCCGCCCGCCGCTGAGATGGGCAGGATCCACGGCAGCGTGATCAATCCCGTCGGCGTGCCCCAGAAAGACGGCACCGTGAGCCTCTCAACCGACGGCGGCGAGACATTGAGCTACAACTTTCCCGTTTCTCCCGCGGGGGAATACTCCGGCCAGGCGCCTCCGGGCGAATACACGGTCGTCTACCGCGCGCCCGACACGCCGGAGGGCAAGATCGTCGACTACATCAGCGAGGTCGAAGTCGTAGCCGGGCAGGATACGGCGCAGGACGTCGATATGACGCGTCGGGAGTTCCTCGACAGGCTTCCGCCCGAGCAGCAAAAGCAGTTGCTGGAGGCGAGGGTGGCCAATGCCGCGGCTTCGACGGCCAGCGCGACGCCTTCTTCAACCAACCAGAGCATCGCCGCCGTCAATGCCGACCTCCAGATCGTAAACCAGGACTTCCATGACGCGGAGAATGCGCGTGCCACGGCAACCCAGACCCTGGGAACGGCGGCCGGCCGCGGTGATATCGAGGCCACTGCCGCGGACATTGCGGAGGCCAAGTACACCGAAATCGAGACGCTCATGACTCGCGACACGGCTGCCAATCCCGCCGAACCTGCCCTTTGGATCAATCTGGCGCGGGCCCAGGTCGGCCTGAAGGATTTCCTCGACGCGGAACCCAGTTTCAAAAAGGCTCTGGACCTGGAAACGAAGGCCGAGAGCCCGCAGCCGCAAATCATGGGCGCGGCAGAGTCCGGCTTGGGCGAGGTTTACGCCTGCATACTCCTGGTCGACGAGGCCAACGCAGCCTTTGACGCCGCCGCCAAGGCCGATCCAGCCGATGCCGCCCTCTACCTCCACAATCAAGCCGTCATCTTCTTCCAGGAAAAGAACGCTCCCGCTCAGATCGATGCCGCGGACACGGCCATCAAGGCCGATCCCAAGGATGCTCTCCTCTACTACATCAAGGCTGAAGGACTGGCCCTGAACGCCACCGTCGATCCCGATACAAACAGGCTGCTTCTGCCTCACGGTTGCGCAGCGGCTTATCGCAAGTACCTGGAGCTTGCGCCCGGCGGCCCTCACGCCGCCGAAGTGACCGCCATTCTTCTGCGGGCAGGAGAAAGCATCACTCCCTCCGACGCGCCTGACGCAAAGTAGCTTGTCGCCCAGGGGTCTTCCGATGCCTCCGCCCGCACAGGCGCGCCTCGTCGCGCCATCCTTAGAGCCGCGTTGTCTCCCGGAATCCATCTCGCGGCCCACGCAACCCTCTACAATCCATTCCATGAGCCCTGCTCAGCCCCGCCCCGATCTGCCGCGCGCCAACGTGCCGATCCTTAACGCGCTTAGCCCCAACGCGCTGAACTTCGACGAGGCATCCGCGCTGGTCGCCGCTTACGCCGCGAAGTGCGCCCAGCACCGTCCCTCTGTGGAACGCATCCCCTTGGCTCGGGCCGTGGGCCGCGTGCTCGCCGAGCCGCTTCGCGCTGACAGCGACCAGCCGCCTTTCGCGCGCTCCACCCGCGACGGCTTTGCCTGCCGTGCTGCGGACGCCTCCGCGCATCGGCCGCTCGCCGTGGCAGGCGCAACCCGCGCCGGACAGGCTCCATCTGGCCCGCTGCCGCACGGCTCCGCCTGGGAGATCATGACCGGCGCTCCCATTCCCTTGGGCGCCGATGCCGTCGTCATGCTCGAGCACGTCGAGACCTCGGACGGCCCATCCGCGCCAACGATCCGGCTGCTTCCGCACCGCGCCATCGAGAAAAACGAGAACATCGTGGCCCGCGGCGCTCAGGCGCGCAAAGGCGATGAGTTGCTCCCCGTGGGAACCGCCATCGGCGCCGCGCAAGTGGCGCTCGCGGCGGCCTGTGGCTGTGCGGAGCTCAAGGTCTTCGCCAAGCCGCGTGTAGCCATCCTCGCCACCGGCGACGAGCTTGTGCGCATCCGCTCCTCGCCCGCTCCCGGCCAGATTCGCAACTCAAGCAGCGCCATGCTGGCCGCGATGGTCTCTGCCGGCGGCGGCGAACCATGGGTTCTTCCCACCGCGCGCGACACTGCCAAATCCCTCGACGCCGCCATCGCTCGCGCCGCCACAGCCGATCTTCTGCTCATAACCGGCGGCGTTTCCGCGGGCAAATTCGATCTGGTCGAGCCCGCTCTCGCCCGCGCCGGCGCCCGCTTCCACTTCACCGGCGTGCGCATCCAGCCCGGCAAACCGGTGGTCTTTGGCGAGATGTCCCACCACGCCACCGGTCTCGTCCAAAACAAGAACGGCACGAAGTGCTTTTTCGGCCTTCCAGGCAACCCTGTCTCTTCGGCTGTCACCTTCCTGCTCTTCGCCGCCCCGGTGCTCGCCGCGCTTGCCGGTCGGATCGACCACGGCCCCCGCTTTTCCCTCGCGCGCCTGACCTCGGAAGTCAAAGCGAAGCCCGGCCTCACGCGCTTTCTCCCTGCTGCGTGCACCTTCGCCGGCCCGTTCCCTCAGGTTGCGCTCGTTCCATCTGAAGGAAGCGGCGACCTGGCTGCCATGGCCCGTGCGAACTGTTTCTTAGTCGTGCCCGACGAGGACGATCTTCGTCCGAAATCGCGCCTTGAGCCGGGCGCCACCGTCCGCATTCTGCTTCCCTGAGGAGTCCTATGCCCAAGCCCTCCAAACTCTCTCAACCCTCGAAACTCTCGCATCCCGCGAGCACGCGCCTTTCCCACCCTGCGCGCACACGGCTTTCGCATTTCGACGCATCCGGCCAGGCCGCCATGGTCGATGTGAGCGCCAAGCGGCCCACGCGCCGCACCGCAACCGCATCGGCATTCGTCGAGCTCTCCGCGGCCGTACTCTCGGCTCTGCCCTCGAACCCCAAGGGCAATCCCCTTGAAGTCGCCCGCTTTGCTGGCATCCAGGCTGCCAAGCGCACCGCCGATCTCATCCCCATGTGCCATCCCCTCGCGCTCACGCACGTCGACGTGCAGGCGCAAATCGTCGCGGATGGCGTGCGTATCACCTCCGCAGCCTCCACCACCGGCTCCACCGGCGTCGAGATGGAGGCCCTCACTGCCGCCGCCGTCGCCGCGCTTACCGTCTACGACATGACCAAGGCGCTCGACAAAGCGATCGTCATCCGCGAGATCCGCCTCGAATCCAAATCCGGCGGCAAAAGCGGAGGTTTTGCGAGAAGCGGCGCGCGACGAAAATTTGCGAAGTAAATGAATTGATCGGCGTTCGGTGAAACCATCGCCGCAAAATATGTGATCCAATCGCATATTTTGCGGCGAGCGCAGGACGGCGTCGAACGGACACTCTTGCCACTCCAGCGTTGCGCATCGGCCCGATTGACTCTAGACTTGAAAAGGCCAGGTCAGGCCCGGCCTACGCCGCCGCAACGTGCGGAAGTGGTGAAATGGCAAACACACTAGCCTTAGGAGCTAGCGCCCAAAAGGCTTGCGGGTTCAAGTCCCGCCTTCCGCACCAATTTCAAAATAGAGGGTGAGTCTGTTGACATCCTCGGTGCGTGGTTGCAGAGGATAGCCGAAATCGGGTGAAGCTGGAGTTGCTCTTGCGCTTGCGCAGGCTCTACTGAGTCTCATTTTGCCCGACCATCAGTTTCCTCAAGAGGAAGATCGGGATTAGCCTGTGGCCAGATATCTCCGCATCCAGTCGATGACCAGCCTGCGCATTTCGGGAGTTTCCTCGTGGGCGCAGTCGAAGAGCTCGATGCGGCAATCCTCCTCGCGGCCGTGTTGCCGGTAAAGCGGCAATAGACTATCGCGAATCTTCTCGACCCCGGCAGGCGGCGTGAGGGGATCTTTGCGGCCGTTGACGCTGAGATGGGGCCGCGGGACGATCAACTCGTTGATCGCGGTGGTGTCGAATTCCTTCAGCAACGATGGAACGTAATAGAAAATGCTGTGACCGCTGAGGCCGTGTGCGGCGATCAGCGAATCGAAATCGGTGAGGCAACAAAGGTCGATGGCCAATCGGACACGGGGATCGAGCGCGGCGAGCCACCATGTCTTGGTGGATCCCATCGACATGCCGGTCACGCCGAGCCTTTGCGGATCCACTTCGGGGCGGGTTGCGAGGTAAGAGAGGGCCCGGAATTCGTCGAACATCATCATGCCCCAGAGCACCTGGCCGCGCCAGAGCATGAGCTTGAAGGCGTCTTCCTCTCCGCGGTGGCCGTCGGTGTCGTGCTGGCGCTCACCAAAACACCAGCTGTCGATGGCCAGCGTGACCATTCCCATTTCAGCGAGGACGGGAGCATAGGCGGGTTGAACGCTGGTCCCTTCGAGCAGTTGTTCCTTGCCCAGACCGTACATTCCCGCGTGCCAGTGAATGAAGAGAAGGCCGGGCGCTTGGCGCTTTAGCCCCTTGGGAATCAATAGGAGAGCGGGAACCGGTTCCATCCCATTCAGGTCGAGGACAAGCCGTTCCAGAGTGTAACGGTCGTGTTCTTCCGTGCGGACCAGTTTGGGCGGCGCGGGTTCATGCTGCCAGGGCAGATCGCCAAGGAGGTCCCAGAGATCGGCGCGCCGGCGCTGCTGGTATGCGGAGAACGCGGTTTCCGTTTCGGCGACCAGGTTACTGGCAGCGGAATTCAGGCCGAGGGAGATGCCGCCGGTCAAAAGCGCGGATCGAGATACGAATTGGCGGCGGGTGGTGGTTTTTTGTCCGGAGGTTATCATGGCAGTCCATTCTATACAGTGTCCTCGGCGAAACGCTGCGCGCAGGTCGAATTTCAGGGTGAGTCGCAAGCATGGACTGGCTGGAGATACACACAGGGCTTCAAGCTTCTTGTCTGCTGCTGAGCGGCGCCGGCAACTTCGAGGCCGGAGGGCAAAAACAGCTTCTTCGGCAAGAAGCTCGTCATAGACGCCTGCGGGCCGCAAATTCCGATTGGCGGCGGTGCTCTAAGTGGCAAGGACTTCTTCGAGGCCGACCGCGCCGCTGCGATTATGGCAACGCGCCTGGCATCAAAGCGGCCTTCACGTTTATCCGAGAAAGAGGTTCTCGATACGGTCACGAGCGGATGACCGGCATCCATGCAAGTCTTTGTAAAGCGAAAAGCATGAGATCTCTGGGGCGCACTCAGGAGAGCGCGCGTTCCGTCTGATCCGGTCGTTCGTCTGCGCGCGTATGCCTCACGGCTGATGGTCCCTGCTCTCGCAGAACCGGACATCCATTTGCTGCCTCAAGCTCCGAGAAGCTGTCGAAGAAGATTGAGTTTGTGTTCTCTGCCAGTCCCGAAACAATTCGAAAGGAGCCTCGGAAGTTGCGCTCGTCGCTCAGCCGGTCAACTGCAGGACCTGGCAGCCTGCGCTCGACCGCGAGCATGTAGGTTGCTGCCCCGTCTCAAACCATGCTGCGTGCGCTTCGACCGGGATAGTTACTCAGCTGCGGTGACATTGAACCGAAACCTTGTTTTACCTATGTATCAGGTTTATCCCATCAAAAAGTGCGGGTGCTTTAGCCCTTCACCGGACCCGTTGATTCGCGAATGATCAGCTCCGGCTCAACCGTGATCTCATCGCGCGGCGGAACTGTGTTGTGAATGCGATTCAAAAGGCTCTGCGTCGCCACTCTGCCAATCTCCTCGAGCGGTTGATTGATCGTCGTCAGGCGAGGCAAGGTGAACGCCGCCGCCTTGATGTCGTCGAAGCCGATGACAGAAACGTCCTCCGGCACGCGCAGGTTGAAATCCTTCAACGCGCGAATCGCGCCGATTGCCGAGATGTCATTGAACGCAACAATCGCAGTAAACGGCTGCTTGGTCGCAAGCAGTTGTTGAACGACCGGATAGCCCAGCTCCGGCGAGGTCATATCGCGATACAGGCTCACGACGAATTCCGGTTTGATTTCAATTCCAAGCCGCTCTGCGACTGCTACCAGGCTCTTCCAGCGCTCATCGGAGTCTGAACTGAAAGGTTGCCCGCGCATGAAGGCGATTTTGCGGTGACCCAGCCCGTAGAGATGTTCGAGCGTAAGCTCGGCTGCGCGCGCATGATCGAGAAGCACATTGGTTACACCCTCGATATGCCCGTGCCCCGCCACGGCCACCACGGGAATCGAAATCGGATGCTCGAGCCGCGTGTCGATTGCAATCAGCCCTTGGGCGCCGCGCCCGACCAGCATCCGCGTGTACTCTTCCACCAGGTTCGGCTTGTGCCGGTGATGCGCCGTGAAGTAGAAATATCCGGCCTGAATCAGCTGATCGCCGATGCCGCTCATCACTTGCGTGTGATATCCGTCGCCCAGCTCAGGTACCAGGATACCTATCGTCAGCGTCCGTCTGCTCCGCAACGATCGCGCCAGCAGATTCGGCTGGTAGTTCATCGCCTCAGCGGCAGCTTTAATCCTGTCCCGCGTCACCTGAGGAATCGATCTTCCCGGCACATCGTTCAAAACCACTGAAATCGTCGCCGGATTCAGCCCCAGATGCTCGGCAAGTTGCTTCAGGCTCGTCGTTTGAACAACCCGCGGCTTCACGTGCTCTCTTGTCTTTCTGTCACTCGCGGTATCCTTCATGTCGCTACTCAAATCTCTCGGCAATCGTTTTCATCGTTGATTCTACAACCCCCGCTCGCAAGGCCGGCGCGGAGCGATGAGCTTCCATCATTTCTTGCTTCGATGCGTGCCATCTGAAATCACGGACGCTGCCAAATGAGTCCTTGGTGCCTGCGTTCGAACCTTTCTCTCCCAACTTCACTGGACTGCCGGCTCGCCGATTGATTCAGAGATCGCCCCATCCGGCGAGAATCATATCCATTTCCCGGTTATGTTCTCGGCGGCGAAGACAGCGGGCCCAGTTTCTCAGCAACTTCGCAGTCAAAGCTGATCGAGTCAACCGATAAGACAATCGATGTACTTAGGAATCAAGTGCAGATCGGTTCCTCTTTCCAGAAATATTAGGCTCCGAAACTCTGCGCATGTCAAGCTGAAATATGGGTCTTGTCGCGCATAACTACTCCATTTAATCGTTTGATTAATACGCGCTGCTCCGGCCAAGCCCGCACCGCCGTTCACGTTGTATCTATGGGATCAGAGGATTGTATTTAGACACACGATTGTCTTCTGGAATATATGACAAAACAGTGTGCGTCGCATTTGCCGTCTGCCGGCCCCGGAAAATGAGCCAGTTCAGCGCCGCCATCGCAACTCCCGTAAAGCAGGGAACCATCAACCCATAACGCAGCGAATGGAAGTGCGCCGAAACCAGCCCCGTGATCCATGGAAACAGCGCCGCACCCATTCCAGCCACTGCAAAGAACCATCCCCACGGTGAAAGTTCCAAGAGGTACGAAAGCGAAATCGGATACAGCGGTCCGATGAACACGCCCGCCGCTCCGGCGGCCACCAGGATCAGCCACGGTTGCGGAGCTGCGATCACCGCGACCGCTGCGACCGTCACGCCCCAGATTCCCCATCGCAAAACCTGCCGCCGCCCCAACTTGGCCAGCAGCCTCGTCGAGAAAATGAGCCGGCTAAGCATCTCTCCAAACCAGAAGATCGAAGTCGCCAAAGCCGCCCCTGCCAGGCTGCGCATCCCCGCACGATGCGAATAGGTCGTCAACCATCCGCTCAAAGATGACTCCACTCCGACGGTGGTCATCGCCAGAAGCAGGAGCAGAGCAAAAAACGTTCGAACAGAGCCCCCGACTGAACCCGATTTGCGTTTCGGCGCTGCTCGTGGCGCATCGCGCTCCAGCAAGACCACCCAGGCAAGCATCGCAACCGACAACACCATCATCGCGACAAAGAGCCAGCGAAGGTTACCCATCTGCAGAAATGGCAAGAAGCAAACCGGACCCGCAGTTGCCCCGGCTGACCATGCGAAGTTCAGCCACTCCAGTTTCGCCGCGCGATCGTCGCCCCAGCGATCGGAAAACAGCAGGCTGGTCGACGTCATCGCCATGCCCAGGCCCAGCCCGTAAATGAAAAACGCTGCGCTGGCGATCTTCGACCCATCAATCGCCAGCGCGCCAAGAGTTGCCGCCAGCAATGCATAGCCAAGCGCAAGCGAACGGACGCGATGCAGCCCGGTAACAGCCGCGCCGAGTCCCGATGCAAAGAACTGCAGAAAGAGAAGCAACCCCGCTTGATCGTCGCGCAGACCCCACTCGAGTGAGAACGTCGGCAGCAACACTCCGAGCATCACGGTTCCCGCTCCGGTCAAGCTGAATCCCGCGCTCAGCATTGAGGTCGACAAAGCTCGTGGTGCGGGTTGAACTCTTTCCGATGCACTCTTGTCAATCATTGCGTCTTCCGGTGCGATTCGGCGCATCGCTCCAGCACAGCGCGCCCAAATCACTGCAACCGCCGCTCCCAATTCTTAGGCTGCTACTACGGCAGATTCACCGAGTGCTCCGGCAACCTGCTTGCAACAACTCCTTGTCCTTCGCGCACCACATAAAACTTGTCGGCTGCCAGATGCGTCAGCGTCTCCTTTTTTCCATCCGGCCACGATACTTCGGCCTTATCGATCGACTCATGACTGCCTAATCCAAAATGCAGGCGCAGGTCGTTCTGCGAAAGATAACTTCCTCCGCTGATCACCTCGCCCAACTGCACCAGATCACCCGCAGTCACGTGCACACGGGCATTGAGCGCAAGTCGATTGCAGGTGACACCCTCCAGCTGAAAGCTGACCCAATGATTCTTCGGTCCACCCTCCGGCCGCAGGATCATCGGTTCGCCGACGAGGTTCTCGACAACAACTTCCATTCGTCCATCATTAAATAGGTCGCCCACCGCCAGCCCACGGCTCACCTGCGGAATCTCGAGCGCTGGCCCCACGCGCCTGCTGATGTTCTGGAACGTGCCGTCGCGTCGATTCAGGAAAAGAAGCTTCGGCAGAAGATAATGAGTTGCAGTGTGCGTCGTATCGACCTGCGGATACACGTGCCCAGTCACCTCAAAGAAATCCTGCCATCCGTTGTTCGCAAAATCCACAAACGCGTCGCCCCAACCCACATAGCCCTGCGTCCCGCGCGCAATCCCCGACGCGATGGAATTATCCGTAAAGTTCATACCACCTTCGTTGGTGTAAAGCGCGGTGTACTCCACGTCGAAGTGAGAGATTGCCAGCGACATCCATCCCGAGTGCAGATAATCCCCGACCGCAACACCCATGTTCGCCTGCTCCACTCCGTCCTCGTTGGCCGCAACACCCGCCAGCAACGCGACGTCTTCAAACTTGCCGGCGCCGTCATTCTGGTCGAGATAATTCGCCTCGCCATCGTTTGTCACAAAGAGATCAAGTTTGCCGTCATTATTGAAATACGACCAGATCGACGTCAGTCCGTAGCGGTGCTCGGCATCATCCACGCCGGCCTGCTTTGAAACGTCCGTAAAGGTCCCATCGCCGTTGTTGTGGTAGAGATTGTCCGGCAGCCCTTTCAATCCGCGCGGTCCGCACTGAACGTCGAGTCCGAGATACTTGCACCCTTTGCTGGACCCGAAGGCCGGTAGGTTGTCCAGATGAAAATCCACGTAATGCGACACGAACAAGTCGGCGCGGCCGTCATTGTCATAGTCTCCGAATGCCGCACCTGTCGCCCATCCGGCGTCGGCATCGAGGCCGCTTGACTTTGTCACATCGGTGAACGTGCCGTCGCCATTATTCCGGTAGAGCACTACGCCGTTCAGGCAAGTTACAAGCAGGTCCGGCCGGCCGTCGTTATTGTAGTCACCGACGACGGCGCCCATCGCCCAGCAGGGATAACCGACACCTGCTTTGTCGGTCACATCGGTAAATGTGCCATCGTGATTGTTGTGAAAGAGAGCGCTGCGCGACTTGACACCGTGAAGCGCCATATCCACGCTCTGCGCATTGGTGAAATAGATATCCGGCCAGCCGTCGCCGTCGTAATCGATCAGCGCGACTCCTCCGCTCATCGATTCTGCAATGAATTTGGCTTCCGGGCTTGACTTGTGGTCAAAGGTGATTCCGGTCGATTTTGTAATATCGACGAGCTGCGGGTAATTCGGCACTGGTCCGGTGGCTGTCTTTTCCGCCTCAGCTTTCTTGTGCTCTGCTGGGGACAGTGGTGTTGGCGTTCCCATCTGCGCGGCAATCATCTGCTGAAACGCGAGAAATGAAAACGCAACAACGAATTTAAGAATCACGACCCGCAATCTCATCCATCGATCCGCTTCATTTCTTTACGGATGGCTCCTCTTCCGAATTCTCGTCCGCGCGGATCTCATCCGGCTGAATGAGTAGTTCCTTATATACGGCGCGAAGCTTTTCTTTCATGTCCTTGTACTTCTGGTAAAGCTCCACTTCGCGCTTGGCGTCGTCCATGCGTCCCATCTTCCGGTAAAGTGTCGCCAGCCTGTAATGCACGGTCGCATTCGTCGGTTCCAGCTGCGCCGAGGCCTCAAGCAGCGGCAGCGCCTTGTCCTGCTGATCCAGTTCAATCAGCAACTTGGCCAACCCCAACTTCGCATTCGCGTCTCCAGGTTGCAGCGCGACCGCTTTTGAATAGTCGTCGAAGGCCTGCTGCGTGTCTCCCTTGGTCTCAGCCATCTCCGCGAGTGCGCAGATCGCCTTCACATCCTGCGGATTCTCATGAACCGCGGCGCGATACTCCTGCTCCGCTTCCTTCTTCGTCGCGGGATCCTGCGATGTGTGCAGCAGCTCCGCCAGCTCGAAGTGCACGCCCGGCAAGTGTGGATCAATCGCAATCGCCTTGCGGAATTGCGTGATCGCGGCATTCGTATTTCCCTCCTTGATCTCCTCGTGCGCGAGCAATTGATGCATCTGTGCCGAGTCGGGCGCCGCAAGAGAGAGCGCAATCATGGCTTCGCTCGAGGAATCCGAGAAGGTCCGGTACGAAGCATAAAGCACCTCCGGATTGTCTGGTGCAGTCTTTCTCAACTGCGCGAGGATGCCGGCCGCCTGCTCAAGGTCCCCGCTGTCCGTATAAACTCCCACGAGTTCCAGGCCCACCTGGACTTTGAATCTTTGGTCGTCAATTTGCGGGAACGATGTCTCCAGATCCTTCCGCCCCTCTACAAATTCCTGTGCGTGCACTTCCGCGATCCCCAAAATCCCCTGGATTTTACTTAGAGCAGGCTGTTTCTCAACCGCGATGCGCAGATGCGGGATCGCCTCTGCGGGCTTGCCCTGAAAAAACAACAGCACACCGAGATTGCTTTGCGTTTCAATATTGTCTGGATTGATGGTTGCCGCTGCCTGCAGTTCCGGAATCGCGAGATCAGGCCTTTTTTGCCCGAGATACTTTTGCGCCTGCTGGATGTGCCTGGCAAATTCTGACTGGGGATCGGTTCCCGTCTGCGCCCTGCATATCCCGGCGAGCAACAGCATGAGACATCCAAGAACTTGTCTGATCCGCGGATTCATAGGACTCATTATAGGAGTTGCAACAACGGGATATTTCTCTCAGAACAAAAAGAGACGGCGACGAATCGCCGTCTCTTTTGGTTGAGTTTGAGTTCCGGTTAGAAGGTGATGCGCCCGCTCAACTGCACGTCGCGGCCGCCGACCGTCGTGCTGCTGAGCTTCGCAGTGCCGGTGAACGGCTGGCCTGGGCTGCCGCCGTTGAGACCAAAGTTGCCGTTGCTCCCACCTCCGATGGCGCCGAAGCTCGGGTGATTGAAGGCGTTGGTCGCGTCGCAACGAAGCTGGAATTTAACCTGTTCCCAGATCGAGAACTCCTTGCCCGCAGAGAGGTTGAATTCGTTGATGCCGGGCCCGACCAGAGGATTCCTCTGCGCCGTGCCGAATTGTCCTGCTAGTGGCTCCGAGAAGGCACCCTCGTTAAACCAGTTTTGCCATCTCTTCCCGCCAGAGGGCGTAAGGCTAACCCCAGGAACTCGATTCAGAAACTGGGTGCCCGCGTGCGTGTAGAGTGATCCCGGGCCAGTTGGCTGGAACGGATTTCCACTCAACTCGATGACCGTTCCGGCGATCTGCCAGCCGCCCAACACCTCATCCGCCAGAGTGCTGGTATTCATAAACTGCTTGCCCTTGCCGAAGGGAAGTTCATAGACAACGTATCCCTTGAAGGCCTGGCGTTGATCGAAGTTGGAAGGCCCGTAGTTCAGCGCCGCCTGGTTCAGAGTCAAGCTGCTTGCATGCTGCCAAGGCTGCGATCCACCGTGGCTGCCCCATCCTGACGAGTCCTGATCATCGAGCATGTGAGACCAGGTGTAGTTGAAGCTCATGCTCAACCCATGAGTCATGCGCTTGCTAATTGTGGCCTGCAGCGCGTGGTAGTTGGAGATCGCCTCGTAAAAATTGCCGCCGAGACCACCTGCCTGGTAGTTCAGGTAGGGGCGAAATTGCGTGTCATTGGACGACAGGTTGCTTTCGGGCACTGCGTTGAGGTTGGTTGGGAAAGGGAGATTGAGACCGTGGCTTCCCACATAAGCGACAGTGACCACATAGTCTGTGCTCAACTCCCGCTCGACGGCCAGGTTCCATTGATTGATCTTGGCGATGGGCGTGTTGTAGGGGTTAAACGAGCCACCCTGGCCGTTGAACCTGCCCGGATCGGTGGATGCGGACGTGTAAGGCAGGGGGTTCTTAGCTCCTCCGCCTAACGGGAAGAGAGTGCCATTACCATCGAACTTTGTCGCCGGATAGATGCCGTTCGACTGGTCGTTGAAGCCGCCTGAGGATGCCACAGCCGCTCCCATGCCGCTGCCGTAGACATCGAGGCTGAAGTTATAGGAGTAGAGCCCATAGCCGCCCCGGAGGGTGGTTTTGGGTATCGGCGCCCAGGAGAATCCTATGCGCGGAAGCCAGGTGCTGTAGACGTTTTTCTGCAGGGCTGTGCGTCCGTTGGCGTGGGTGCTGCCAAACCAGTAGGCGCCCAGGGTACCATCGTCGTTCTTCACCGTGGGGTCGAACGTTGCCTCGTTGCCGATGACTTCATTGAATCCGTGGCTGATCTCGTAGCGGAGGCCAAGGTTCACCATGAGATTGCGGTTCACCTTCCAATCGTCCTGGAAGAACATCTGCGGTTTCTTCAGGCGAGCTCCGAACTCAGGGGTGAAGCCCGCGTTCCAGTTGGTTATATATCCGAGCAGGAAATCAGCATATTCTTCACCGGAGGAGGAGTTGGGTGAAGCGACTCCCGAATCGTTGAGCGTCCAGTTTTCGGTATATTCGCCTGAGAACTGCACAGTTCCACCGTTGAGGTTGCCCCAGTTGGTTGCGTCGTCGCGGTAGAACGCCAACTCTCCGCCAAAGTGGAGAACATGCTTGCCGCGGATCATGGTGACCACATCCGATGGGTCGAAGGCAAACTCCTTGTATTCCGCGTTGGTGGCAGGATCGAGCCACGCATAAGGATAGTTGCGGACGTACTGCAGCGCAGGAATGATGTTGGCCTTGGAAAACTGCCAGCCCAGCTTTGATGGATAGTTCTGACCGGTCGTGGAATCGGAGAAGAAGTTCAACTGGTCGGTATAACCCATGCGGGCTTCGTTGATGGTGTTGGAGCTGATGTTCCAGACATCGGTGATCTGGCCAACGTTGTTGTCCACGTCACCCAACTGGCATGCAAACGGGCAGGGGGTTACGGGGTTCGCGCCGTTTTCAAGCTCGTCGCCCTGGTTATCTGAGAGCGTGATCCGGTTATTGGGGGTAACGTCGTAATCCAGGCGCCCGAAGAATCTCCGCCAGGGGCGGGGCACCGGATATTGGTCGAGCCAGTTATTCTGGTACACGCCGTTTGCCTGCAGGGTTGACGACCCTTGGTCTTGTTGCACAAAGTGGCCCACATTGTTCGATAGGCCGGTATTGCTGGATCCGCTCGGATAATACTGCTGCAAAACCTTTGAGACATTGTCGAACATGGCTTGAGGAATTGCGTTCGAGCCATACTCCGAGATAAAGGACTTCCGGATCGGGTATGGATTCCCGGCCGAGTCGGTCCCGATCGTCTGCGTAGTGGGATCGTAGAGCGTGTAGCCGCCCGTAAAGTTGCCGCTCATGATGGCGGTGGTCGGCACGGTCTGGAAGCCGCTGGAGACGCCGTTGTTATCAAGCCGATCGTAGCCGAAGAAGAAAAATGCTTTCTTCTTGAACGTGCCGACCGGAATCGGTCCGCCGATGGTGCCGCCATAGTCGTTGTAGCGGAGGCGGGGAATCACCTGCGAGCGCTTTTCCGGGACCCCAAATTCAAAGGGAGCCGCATTGAAGGCGTCGTTATCAATGTACTCGTAGGCGGTGCCGTGGTACTTGCTGGTGCCGCCCTTGGTGATCTGATTGATGATCATTCCGCCCACGCCGTACTGCGCGGAGAACGAAGAGAGCGAGACCTGAACTTCCGCCAGGTCGTCGAACACCGCCGGGTTAGCATTCTGGCTGGCCGGCAGGGTGGAAGTGGCGCCATCCGCCAGGACGTTGGTAAAGGGCATGTTGCCGTTGGAGGATGCTTCCTGTCCGGGGCTTGCGGACCCCTGAGCGCCGCCTGCGGTACCGGAGGTGCCGGGGAGCAGGATGACGAAGTTCTCCCAGCTATTGCCGCTATTGTTCGCGGTGCCCACCTGAGGGAGCTGAGCCATGGAAGAAGCTTCCATGGTCGCGGTTTGGTCACCGCTTTCGGTATTCAACAGGGCAACGTCTGTGGTGACCGTTACCGAAGTAGAGACTTCGCCGACCTTCAACTGCGCGTCTACTGCTGTAAGACCCACATTGACGGTGACGGGGCCGCGCACCAAGGTCTCGAATCCTGCTTTCTTGAACGTGAGCTTGTAGCGTCCGGCCACAATCGAGGATGTGTCGTACAAACCGTCGTCGTTTGCGGTGTAGTCCTTCGCTACGCCGGTATCGATGTTCAAAACTGTAACCGTTGCTCCGGGCACCAGCGCTCCGCTGCTGTCGGTCACGGTGCCTCTGATGTCGCCTGCGTTTATGGCCTGTCCGAAACTCGCCCTGCTTCCACCAGCCAGGAACCAGCCGGTAAATAGAAGAAGGGGCAGAACCCATCGCGACAACTTCATCATGAATTGCCTCCTGAACCTCTGACATTTCGCCGTTTCGGCATCGGCGGCTTCGAATCTGGTCCGGCGCCGAACCGGACGCGTCTGAATCCATTGGTTTAAGCCGCCAAGACCTTTCAGACAAACGATTGTTTGACGACCTTAAGCCAATTGTTTCGAGCGTGGGAGCGATTAGAGCACACCAAAAGATGGACTGTCAAGTCATATTTTAGTTGTAGACAACCGTTTGATTCAGTATTATTGCCGTTGCATTACCTGCCTTGGTGGCAGTGAAATTCCTACTGTGCGTCTCTTCTGGAAAAGCGATTTTCCAGACAATTTCACTCAAGCAAACGCTTGTCTAAATCGATTTTGTGGCCTGAAGAAAGCGTGGAAGAGTCCAATGTGTCCCAAGTCTCGTCGTGATTTTCTTGAATTGGCGGCAACCTCTTTTGCGACAATGGTTTGTGTTATGGGGTTGCCGTCCCGAGCCGAGCTGCCTTCTCCCGGCCATTCGGTCCGCGGTTGGCTGACGGCCGGCAGCCAGCGATATCAGGAGATTTCCCTCTCTGGCTGGCAGGCGCCAACCGGATCAGCCTCATCGGCAGGGGCCTCCCCAATCGAAGTCGACCCATCCCAAACCTTCCAGAGCATCCTCGGTTTCGGCGGTGCGTTTACTGATTCATCCTGCTTTCTTTTCAATCAAATGAGGCCCGATGCACGTCATCAGTTGCTCCGCGAACTCTTCTCGCCGGCTGGCCTGAACCTCTCTGTTGCCCGCACCTGCATCGGCTCCAGTGACTATTCCCTCACCGCCTATACCTTCGACGACACCCCGGCGCCCGACCCCGGACTGGTCCACTTCACCATTGAGCACGATCGCTCCTACATCCTGCCCACCCTTCTTGAGGCAGTCGAAGTCAGGCCCGATCTTTTCCTCTTTTCCACGCCCTGGAGCCCGCCCGCCTGGATGAAAACCGGCGACTCGCTTCTTGGCGGCTCGATGCGGAAGCACTACTTCGATTGCTACGCGCAATACTTCGTCAAGTTCATCGATGCGTACAAGGCTGCCGGCATCAACATCCGCGCCGTTACCATTCAGAATGAAGTCGACACCGATCAGGACGGCAAAATGCCGGCAACACTCTGGGGCCAGGAATACGAAGGTGAGTTCATCAAGAGCTTTCTCGGCCCGGCGCTAAGCAACGCGCGTCTCGACACAAGGATCTGGCTCCTGGATCACAACTTCAATCTCTGGGGCCGCGTGATGGATCTGCTGAGCGACCCAGAAGTCTACCGCTTCGTCGACGGCGTCGCATGGCACGCATACGCTGGCGAGCCCGGCGCGATGACTCGCGTCCACGATGCCTTCCCGTCGAAAAGCGCCTACTTCACCGAATACGGTCCCTTTATCACTGACGCGGACTACCTCACCGGCTGGGCAAAGTGGTCCGCGTCTTATGCACAGGTGTTCAGGAATTGGGCTCGTTGCGCTGTCGGCTGGAATCTTCTGCTCGATGAAAAGGGAGGACCGAACCTCGGCCCATTCGAGTGCGGTGGAGTCGTCACCATCGACTCAAGGAACCGGCAACTGACTCGCAGCGGCCAATACTGGGCTCTCGCGCACTACTCGAAAGCAGTGCAACGCGGAGCGCGCGTCATTGCCAGCAGCTCGTCGCTTCCCGGTATCGAACACGTCGCCTTCGCCAATCCCGACGGCACATTCGTTCTGGTTCTCACCAATCAGGGCAAAGAACGCGATATGCGATGCACGTTCCAGGGAAAAGCTCTTAGCGCAAACCTGCCCGCTGATTCCGTCCTCACGCTGCAGTGGGCCTGATTCTTCCCGCCATTTGCTGGAGACCGATGTGCGCATACGAATTCAGGTTTGAAGAAGGGTTTCGATGCAAAGATCAATTTTCGGAAACTTACCTGCGTTAGCCCTGATCGCGGCGATCGGCTGCGGGTCAGGCCAACAAGGCAGTTCATCAACCGGTCCAACGGGCCCGACCGGCCCTTCGGTGGCTGTGTATCAGACAAATGCCGATCAATCCTTGCTGTTGGCGCAGCAGCCGTCTGTATCGTTTGGTTCGCCCGCGACTGGCTCAACGACCATCACGATTAACCCGTCGGTTCAGTATCAACAAATGGACGGCTTCGGCGCTTCGTTGACAGATTCGTCGAGCTATCTCATTTCCAATAAATTGACTGCCGCTCAACAAAACACACTTCTTCAGGGCCTCTTTAGCCGGAGTAATGGTATTGGACTAAGCTTCCTGCGTCAGCCGATGGGAGCGACCGACTTTGCCGCACAGGGAAATTTCAGTTACGATGACGTCCCCTCAGGCCAGACCGACGTAAACCTGGCGAACTTCTCCATTGCTGGCGATCTGAAATACACCATCCCTGTCCTCAAGCAGATATTTGCGATCAATTCAAGTATCAATGTTGAAATGCTTCCTTGGAGCCCGCCTGCCTGGATGAAGACCTCCGGAACAATGAATGGAGGCAATTTCAAAGACAGCTATTTTTCCTCCCTCGCCGCCTATTTTGTGAAAGCCATTCAGGCCTATCAGGCTCAGGGCATCCCCGTGTACGCAATCGCAGCGCAGAACGAACCCGAAAACTCCAATTCCAACTATCCAACGGAAGCGTTCTCGTCCAGCGAAGAGACATCGTTCATTGGCAGCTACCTTGGACCGGCGCTTAAGGCCAACAATCTGAATACGAAAATATTCATTTACGAGCACAACTGGAACGATACGACTTACCCGGAGACGATTCTCGGCGATCCGGCCGCCGGTCCGTACGTTGCCGGAACCTCGTGGCACTGCTATGCCGGATCGGTCTCCGCTCAGTCCACTGTGCAGGCGGCATATCCAAGCAAGGGAGCCTGGTTTACTGAGTGCACAGGATCAGTCGGCAGCGTCTTCGGAAGCGACCTGGCCTGGAACATGGAAAATCTGATCATCGGCGCAACGCGCAATTGGGCGCGCAGTGTCTCGGAATGGAACCTGGTTCTTGACCAGAATTCCGGACCGCAGAACGGCGGATGCACCAACTGCCGTGGTTTTGTAACACTCAACGACAGCGTCAGTCCCTCAACCCTAACCTATAACGTCGAATACTACGCATACGGACACGCCGCCAAATTCGTCCTACCCGGCGCATATCGAATCCAGTCGAATTCCGCAAGCGCTGGCGCAGGCGGAATCGAAGATGTAGCCTTTCAGAATCCCGATGGTTCCATCGCGCTTATTGTTCTTAACGATGGGGGTTCCTCAGCGACGTTCAATGTGCCGTGGAATAATGAGAGCTTCGCCTACACTCTGCCCGGCGGAGCTGTGGCCACTTTTACCTGGTCAACGAGTTCAAGTTCATCGAATGGGACGAAGATGCCTGCTCACTGAGAATGGGCAGAATTCTTCAAGGACACCGTTGGATACTCACTCGCCATGATGATTCTTCTGCCGTCCGCCTCCAATGATCGGCTCCCCGGAAGTGGCTCAGGCCCCGCAAGCGCAGGACCTCGGCCAGCGCCACAACACTATAATTTACGCAGACCTGCTGCGCGCCAATTGCCAAATTCGTTCTATGCCATTCCGTACCAGAGATCATGCGCTCAACTTTACCCGCGCTCCCCTATCTTTTGTCACGAATCGGATTTTGTCGCTGCCTCTCATCAAGACTCGTTGCATTCCTGTCAAATCCCTGCTTCTAGCTACCCTCCTCATCACGCTCATGGCTCGACTGTCCTTTGCACAGACAAATAGCCCGGCTCAGACTGCCCACCAGCCGCAGACGGTGCCCGTGAAACCTGCCGCCGCCAAAACAGTGCCTCCAGCCGCGGCCATCGAATTCGAAAATATTATCAAGAACTCCAAAATCAACTTCGTTCTGCGAAATAGCATAAGTCCACAGCGCTATACCATCGAAACAATGACCGGCGGCGTCGCTCTTTTCGACTACAACAACGATGGGCTGCTCGATATCTATTTCACCAATGGTGCTAGCATCCCATCTCTCGACAAATCCAATCCAGGTTATTGGAATCGCCTCTATCGAAACAACGGTGACGGCACGTTCACTGACGTGACTGAGAGCGCTGGGCTGAAAGGCAAATGTTACTCGATGGGTGCTGCCGCAGCCGACTACGACAACGATGGATTCACCGATCTTTATGTCGCAGGTTATAACTGCAATCAGTTATTCCGTAACAACGGTGACGGCACATTCACCGATGTTACTGACAAAGCGGGTGTCGGGGGAATCATTCCCAAGTATGGCAAAGCCTGGTCGGTTGCCGCTGGCTGGTTCGATTACAACAATGACGGCCTGCTCGACCTGTTCGTAGTCAATTACCTGAACTATGACATTAAGTCCGCGAGCCTTTGCGTTCAGGAAGGACTACCGGCGTATTGCTCCCCGGTTGACTTTCTTGGCACACCCAACGTTCTCTATCGCAACAACGGTGATGGGACATTTACCGATGTTTCTCAGGAATCGCATATTTCCGATTTCGTCGGCAAAGGCATGGGTTTGTCTTTTGCTGATTACGACGGGGATGGATTCACCGATATCTTCGTTTCTAACGACACCTTTCAGAACTATTTGCTGCACAACAACGGCGATGGAACGTTCTCGGAAGTCGGGCTCCAGGCCGGAGTCGCATACAACGCGTTTGGCGACGCCGTAGCCGGCATGGGCTCGGACTTCCGCGACCTGGATAATGACGGTAAGCCCGATATCTTCGAAACAGCAATGTTCGGCGAGGGATTTCCTATTTACCACAACCTTGGTGATGGTCAGTTTCAGGATATTACCGGCGCGGCCGGGATGACGACCTTGACCAGCCGTCTCACAGCATGGGGAGCCGGAGTTTATGACTTCGATAACGATGGCTACAAGGATCTCTTCACCGCAAATTCCGATATCCTCGATAACTCCATGCAGCTAGCGCATCGCCTTATGGGCTTCCCAACGGATTGTTTCGCAACAAAGGCAACTTGACCTTCGAGGATCTCAGCCTAAGAGCCGGCTTCAGTTTCTCCGTTCCGGCTCCTCATCGAGGAGCCGCCTTCGGCGATCTCAACAATGACGGCAAGATTGACATCGTCGTTACGGTCCTCAATGGGCCGCCTGAAATCATGATGAACCGCACGAAGAACCAGAATCACTGGATCATCTTCAACCTTGTCGGAGTCAAATCGAATCGCGATGGGTTGGGGGCCAAAATCAAGATCACGACAGCCCTTGGCTCGCAATACAATGAAGCCACAACGGCACTTGGTTATAACTCATCCAGTGACAAGCGCGTGCACTTCGGACTTGGCTCGGCCGTCGCGATCGATAAGGTCGAGATATCCTGGCCCAGTGGCGGCAAACAAGTTCTTACCAAGGTGAAAGCCGACCAGATTCTTACTGTAAAGGAAGCTGTTCCTTTATCCGATCCTTCAGTGAGTCATATTATCCGATAATTTGTCAGCGAGCTCGGTCTGCTGGTTGTGTCTGAGCAAATCGACTAGCCCTTGCATAAAGTGAGGATCGCCTTTCCCATAAACCGCAGCGGTTTCCGCTTCAAGGTCGGCATCGGACGGCCGGTTAAGATGAAAGTAAGAGTCGCAGAGCATGTAAATCAGCTCCGGCGTCATCGTCTTCGATTTATCCAGATAGCTCGCTGCTTCTTGCCAGTTTCCCTGGTGATACCGTACCTCGCCCATCTCTGCAATCGCAGTCTGATAATTGGGGTCGTTGGCGAGTTCGGCTTTGAACTGAGTCTCGGCTTTGTTTATATCTCCCAGCTTCAGGGCAAGAATTCCTTCGTACGTATGGGCGCCACGAACTCTGGGATCGATTTCCAGCGCATGATGCAGGTTGCGCAGGCCCGCCTCGGTATTGCCCGCATAGAGCTCAATCTTGCCGACAAACACATACGAGTCGGCTACCGTTACCGAGGTCCCCTTGAAATGGTCCTGGTAGAGTTTAAGCGCATCCTGCTCGCGACGACTTGCAAGCAGTCCCTGAACCTGAGGAAGAATTGCGCTTTCGCGCTCCTCGCTCACCGCTGACCTGACAAATGTCGCCTGCTGCATCATCAGATGGTGAAGCGCAGCCTCGTGCTCCGCTTCTTCAGCCTTTCCGGTTGCGGCATACGCGCGCGATAGGTAGAAATGCGCAACAAACTCGTCCGGGGCCAATTTTAACGCCGAATGGAGCGTGTCAATGGCGGCACCGTAGTGCTTCAGCTCCAACTCACAGTGGCCCAGCCCAAGCACTGCCTCCGGATCGTCCGGCTTATAACTTAGATATCTCACGTAGTCGTTTTCGGCATTCTGCCAGTCCGATAACCGGATCTCAGTATCCGCAAGCAGGGCTAACGAATTGATATCTTTGGGATGTTTATCAACTGCGCGCGATAAGTTATTCGCAGCACCGGCCAGATCCATTAACTTATAATCCGTTTTCCCCAGGTCGTAGTCGATTCCTGGCAGGGATGGGTCGAGAGTGTCGGCTTTTGTGAGCCACTCAAGTGCTTGCTGGCAATCACCCGCACTGCACAGCAGCTCTCCATACTTTTCGAGGACCCCCGGGTTATCCGGTTCGATCTTGACGCTCTGCCGGATCGCCCGCATCGCCTGATTATCTTGTCCGTTCAGATGATATGCCTGCGCAAGATAGAACTGTGCATCTCCGTCTTCCGGTACGATCCGGATGCAGTGCTCGAGCAGTTTGATTGCTTCCGCTTTATCCCCCGTGGTTAATTTGTAGATCCCCGTTTCAAGAAGGAGATCTGAATCGTTCGGCGCCAGCTCGAGTGCTTCCGCGAAAACCGGACCCGCCGCTGACTCCTCACCAACCTCGCTCAAGAGCATCCCTTTCAGCTTCAGCGCCGGCACAAAGTGAGGATTTGCCTCCAGAATCTGGTTGACAATGCTCATTGCGCTTTGCGGATTCCCATGCTGCTCCAACTCGAGCGCCTGATGCAATTGCCGCAACGCTGGCGATTCAACGGCAGGTCTCGAATTCTGCGGCTGTGCCGCGGACCCCGCCACAACAGAAAGGGTTAAAGCAAGTACGCCAACGCAGCTAGCCGTGCTGAACGACGCGACTCGCCGAAGCTTCGCTTCATTCGAGCCCGATGCGCCTCTGCCTGGCGATTCGTTCATCCCGCTGGTCCTGAAGGCTTCACTGCTGCCATTCGAATTCCGCACTTAGGTAGCTTAATCCGAACAGCGTATCTCGATCCTGGCTCAGCTCACCTCGCCGGAAACTCGGCAACCTTCGGCGTCACCCGCGGCGCGATCGACGTAGGCCCGCCCACGTTGTCGATCACATTTTCAATCGTACCCTTGTCGCCCAGTGCCACAGTAATTACGTGGTGGAAATGCACGCCGGGCGTCTCCGGCACCTCAATCGCCCGAGTCAGCACCACATTCGGGTGACGGAACACGCTGTAGATGCCAAGCCCCCACGCTTCGTGCCGTGTCACGCCGTCAGCCACTTTGTACGAAGCCCAGCCATCTACACCTTTCGCGCTCGTAAAGCTCGCCTGATCAGGCGGATCGTACGGAATCTCCGATTGGTAGAGGTAGGTCCGCCCTCCATTTCCATTCCACAGCACCTGGAACTCCTGGTGATGTTCGACGAATAATCCATATGCAGTCACATCCTCGCCGTTGACCACGATTCCATTTGCGCTAATGTTCTTGTCCCATCCCACGCCTGCTCCGTGGTCGGCCCGCCAGATCCACGTGTGGTCCACAATCGTGTCGGAGCTGTTGATCTCAAGATCCACCAGCGCGCTTCCCACTCCCGCTCCACCAACGCGAAAGAACACATCGTGCAGGCAAATCGGATTCGCCCGATGCCGTGCTTTGCTTCCCTTCGGACCCACCTCCAGCAGCACTGGCGACTTCACCACGCTCGCGTCGAACAGTACACCGGCAATGTCGATTCCGTCCTCGTCTGCCGTTGTCATCGCCGCCGTTCCGTGCGTCGGCTTTAGCGTCGCGTACCCCAGCCCCATCACAATCGTGTCCGGTCGCGTCACGCGAATCGCATCGTCCAATTCATAAATCCCCGGCGTCATCAATAGGTTTTTGCCCTTCGCAAGTTGCGCGTTGATGCTCGCCGCAGTGTCGACGCCCGGCCGGGCCACATAAAAGTGGCTCAAGGGAATCGATCGTCCTGGCGTCACGCCTCCATGCCACGTGATTCCCTTGCTGTTCGTCTGCAGTTCGGGCACGCGCACACTCCAGTTGCCCTTGTTGTCGACCTCAAGGAAAGGCTTCTCGCGCACCACTGGAACGCGATCCACCTTCGTATACGGCGGCGACGGCCACTCCCCCGCCGGTGGAGACACCACTCCCACAAACACCATATTCCAGTTCGATCCCGTCCAGCTTTTCCACTCGCTGTTCCGCGAGATCCACTGCTGCTGCGACCCGGAGTCCACATTTCCGTCGATGAGCGAGTCCGACATCCACCCGCCGCTAGCCCATCCGTGATTCTGGTGCAGCACCAGGTCTCCGCGCACGTGCATCCTCCGGAAAGGAATTGCCTGTGATACCGCCCACTGCATCGTTCCACCCGCCGGCGTCACAGAAAATCCCTCAGCCGCGCGCCAGAAGGTGCACGTCGCATTGTTGTGCGGCAGGCTCGCGTCTGCGTGCACGTTGCCGTCGATCTCCACCGCATCCGGCGTCGCACCCAGCCCCAGCACCTGCGTATAGAATCCCACCGGCACATCCACGTGATACTTGCCCGGCATAAACAGCAGCGCATACCGCGCCGGCCCGAACTCGCTTCTCTCCTCGACGGCGTAAACCTGGTCGATCTGCTTTTGAATCTCTGCAGTCGGCATTGACGGATCGAAGATCATCACATTCGGCCCGAGGTCCGGCTTCGGCAACTGGGCCCCGGCCTGCGCCAATCCGCTCGCAAGCATTCCAGCCAGCAAGGCCGCACCCAACCTGATCCACGCTCCGCCCATTCCAAATCGTTTTTCTCTCCAATTCATCGACGTCACCTCTCCCCCTCACCACACATAGGTCGCCGCCGATTCCGAGTGCAGCGTCGTTGTTACGCTCTGCCCGTGATACTCAATCTGGAAAGTTTTCGGAAAATTTCCGGTATTCACGGCGACCAGAACAACCTTTCCTTCCGGGGTCAAAAAGGCCACCGTCGAAAGCTGCTCCAGTTCGTTCGATCCGATGCGCACCGAACCCGGCGGCACAAACTTTGAGAAATGCGCCAGCGCATAATAGGCCACGTTGAACTGCGCCTGGTCGCCGTCCAGCGTGATCGCACCAAAGCAACCGGTACAGCCGCCATCATTCGTGTGCGGTCCGGCATGCGGATCAGCCGCCAGATTCCACAGCAGCACATTACGCGCCCAGTTCCGCGTCGCGTCAATCAGTACGCGGCTCACCGGCTCGGCGATGTCAATCGATGTCGCGTTCGGCCGCCCGCCCACCGACTGCTCCGTCAAATAAAGATTCTTGTTCGGATACTGGTTGTGCACGCACGTCAGCGCATTGCTGTCGCCGCCGTACAGATGAAATGCCGTTCCCGCCACATACTTGCTCGCCGCGGCGTCTGCCAGGATCGATAGCGGATACGAAATCACATCCGGATTGTGATCGTACACCTGGATCTCAGTCTTGATTCCGGCTTTCTCAAACGCCGGCCCCAGGTGCTTTGCAATCAGTTCATCCTCTTCCTGCGCAAGCACCACCATGCTCGGCGTATTCTTCGGATTCAGCGGCTCGTTCTCCACTGTGATGGCAGTGAGGTTGATCCCCTCCGCCTTCATGCCCTCGACATACTTCTTCAGGTACTGCGCGTACGCCTCGTAAAATTCCGGCTTCAGCTCCCCGCCCTTCACAGCGCCGTTCGTTTTCATCCACGCAGGCGCCGACCACGGCGACCCCAGAATCTTGATCTCCGAATCGATGGCCAGTATCTCCTTGAGCACTGGAATCACGGTCGCCTCATCCGGCGCAAGGCTGAATTTTTCGAGCTTTGGATCAGTCTGGCCAGCCGGCATATCGTCGTACGAATACACGTGATCGTTCATATCTGAGGAGCCGATGCTCACCCTCAGATAACTCACCCCGATTCCGTCTCCCTTTGCCGTGAAGAGCTGCCGCAGCAACGCGCCTCGCCGCTCCGGCGTCATCTGCATCAGTAGTTGCGCGCTCCCGCCCGTCAGCGCAAACCCGAACCCTTCGATCGGCTGGTACTGCTGCATGTCGTTCACTTCAATCTCCGCCGCGGCGCTCTTCGCATCTGAAAAACGCAGAGCGTCCGGCTGGTGAGTGAGCAATGCGCTTCGGTCGACCGTCGTTAGCCAGACCTGCGCATCAGTTGAGTTTTGTGCCTGAGATGTCGTTGCAAGAAAGATGAGAACGGCAGCAAGGACGAGAAAAATCTGCTTCGAAGTCATGATTCCCTCTTCGCCTTGGCGGCTGGAACACCAAGCACTTACACGCAGTGGACATTCGCATGAATTTAGACAACCGTTTGTCAAAAGGCGACAATCGCACTGCGTTTTGAACTGTCCAAGATGAAAGCAGAGCGCTCCGGGATTGTCAAGCGGCTTGTCAACGCATTGACGACCTGGCAGCAACTGAGAATCTCTCGTGCGACGAAGGCGTTTGCCAGGACAAATCCGTATACCCCATCAGCGTCCGCGCGCTCTCGAAGCCGAGATATGCGCCACGCCGCGTAATGCCTGTACCCGGCGATATCAGGACCAACGGCCTTAGGAGCTAGCGCCCAAAAGGCTTGCGGGTTCAAGTCCCGCCTTCCGCACCAATTCTTGCTTGCGCCACCCGCACATAACGCACGTCTCTACTCCAAAAGCTGAAAGCGCGGAGCGCTCACTTCAGTCGCGCGCCCAGCGGAACCTCTTCCAGAAATCCCGCCAGCACCGGCGCGCCATCCTCTAGCGAAGCCGCCAGCAGCATTCCGTTCGACTCGAACCCCCGCATCTTTCGCGGAGCCAGGTTGGCCACCACGACAATTTTCCGTCCGACCAATTTCTCCGGCTCGTAATGCTGCGCGATCCCGGCCAGAATCTGCCGCTTCTCGTAGCCCAGGTCGATCTCCAGGCGCAGCAGCTTATCGGCCTTGGGCACGCGCTCGGCCACCACAATCTGCGCCACGCGCAGCTCCACCTTGGTGAAGTCGTCAATCGAAATCTGTGCCGTCTGCAGTGGAGCAGCACCCTCAGGTTCTTTTGCCAGTCCAGCGGCAGCCGGCGTCTCCGCTTGGGCGTGCGGCACAATCGGCGGCGGCGCACTCGCTGGCGTTGGTTCGGCCGCTGGCGCCGGAGGAGCCGCACCCGAGGTCTGAACTTTTGCGGCAACCGGCGCCGCGGGCTTTTGAGCCGCGACAGGAGCCTTGGGCGCGGCTGCCTTCACAGGCGCCGGAACCGGCTCCTGCTTCTGCGCTTCCCTCGGCGCGGAATCGCCCTCCGCCGCACTCCCGTTGCTCGCCGCCCCCACCACCGTGCGGTTGTTCTCGTCCTCAAGACTTTGCATACGCTCGATTGCGTCCTTCTCCGCGCGGGGAAACAGCGGCGCGGGTTCGCCAAACTTTGTCCCCGGCTTCAATCCGCCCCACGCGAGATCCTTCAAAAATGCTTTCTTCGCCGCGTCAGCGATCTCGCCCTGCCCAAGCTGCCGCCAGACCTTTGCCGCCGCATCGGGGACAATGGGATAGGCCAGCGCCGTGATCGCGCGAATCGCCTCGGCCGCCGTCGCCAGCACCCGCGCCTGCAACTTCGCATGGTCGGCGTCCGATCGCTCTGCCGGCTTCTTCCACGGCGCATGAGCCGTCAGATATCCATCCGTCTCCGCCACCAGCGCCCAAACCACCTTCAGCGCATCCGAGAAGTTCATCTCGTCGAACGCCGGTCCAAACGCCGCAATCGCCTCTTCCGCGCTTTTGCGCAGCGCCGCCTCGGCCTCGGTCTCCGCGCCTACCGCTGGCACCGCGCCGCCAAAGTACTTGTGCACCATGTTGACAACGCGGCTCACCAGGTTCCCGTAGCCATTCGCCAGGTCCCCGTTGTACCGCTGCACCAGCGCGTCGAAGCTGAAATTGCCATCCTGCCCGAAGGGAATTTCCCGCAGTAAGAAGTACCTCAGAGCATCAGAACCCAAAACGGTGTGAACCGTCTCGGCCCGCACAATGTTGCCGCGCGACTTCGACATCTTTCCCTGGTCAAAGAGCAGCCATCCATTCGCCCGCACCGACCGCGGCACGGGAATTCCCGCCGCCATCAGAAACGCCGGCCAGTACACGCAATGGAATCGGCTGATCTCCTTCCCGATCAGGTGCAGGTCCGCCGGCCAGAACTTCTCGAACCGCGTCTTGTCTTCCCCGGCCTCGGAGCCATATCCAAGAGCAGTAATATAATTCGCCAGCGCGTCAAACCAGACATAGATGACATGCTTTTCGTCGCCGGGAACTGGAATGCCCCAGGTGAGAGTGGTGCGACTGATCGAAACATCGCTGAGCCCGCTGCGCACAAAGCTCGTCACTTCGCGCCGCGTCGACTCCGGCCCCATGAACCCGGGATTCGCTTCGTAGAACTCGAGCAGTTTCTTTTCGAAGGCCGACAGCTTGAAGAAATAATTCTCCTCGCTCACCGTCTCCGTGATCCGTCCGCAGTCGGGGCACGGCGTCCCCGGCGGCCCGTCGACATACGCCTCATCGGAGACGCAATACTGCCCCGTGTACGAGCCCTTGTAGATGAAGCCGCGATCGCGCAGTGTGGCGAACAGCTTTTGCACGCCGCGCTGATGCCGCTCCTCCGTGGTGCGGATGAAATCGTCGTAGGTCAGCCCCAGCCGGTCCCACAATCCGCGAAACTCGCCAGCAATCGCGTCGGCAAACTCTTGCGGCGTTTTTCCCGCCTTCTCCGCCGACCGCTCGATCTTCTGCCCATGCTCGTCGGTGCCGGTCAAAAACCACGTCTCGATGCCCAGTGCCCGCTTGCGCCGCGCAATCGCGTCGCACACGATGGTCGAGTAGGCGTGGCCCAGGTGCGGCCGCGCATTCACGTAGTAAATCGGCGTGGTCAGGTAAAAGCGGTTTGAACTCAAGCCAGAATCAATCATGACGAGCGCCTTCCGTTCGCGCGCACAAAAGAACACAGCGTGATCGGCGATCCCTCTCCATCTTACGGCATCGCGCTTCGATGTTTTGATTCGCGCGTTGCCTGTTGCCGCCAGCGTGCGCGCTCGCGCCTCTGCCTCACCGCAGGTGATAAAATCACTTGGATAATCAAGGATTTTTGAGGCTCTCGCGTGGTTTTGCAACTCGAAAAGCGGCTCTCCGATCGCCTGCGCGCCGTCCTGAAAGAAAAATACGATCTCGAGATCGGCAACATCCCTCTCGAGACGCCGCCCGATCTGCGTCTTGGCGAGATCGCCACGCCCATCGCCTTCGAGTTGGCGCGCAAACTGCGCAAGGCGCCAAAAATCATCGCGCAGGAGATCGTCGCCGCGCTCGGCCCGCTCCCTGGCTTCGCCAAATTCGAAGTCGCCGGCGCCGGTTACATCAATGCATATCTCGGCCGCGCGGCCGCCGTGTTCAGCACAGCAAGCGCCGCAGGCCTCCAGCCGCCCGCGCAGGGCCACGTTCTCGTCGAACACACCTCCATCAATCCCAACAAGGCTGCGCACATCGGTCATTTACGGAATGCAATTCTCGGCGACACATTCGTCCGGCTTCTCCGCGCCGCCGGCTACAAAGTCGATGTGCAGAATTACATCGACAACACCGGCGTCCAGGTCGCCGACGTGGTGGTCGGCTTTCTGCATCTCGAACACAAGACCCTTTCCGACGTGCGCCAACTGGTCGAACAGCTTTCCGTACCGCCGGTCTCCAGACCGGCTGTCGTGCGGGCGTCCTCGCCCGCACTCAGAGAGGAAATCCAGCCCATCGATTACTACTGCTGGGACCTCTATGCGCGCACTTCGCAATGGTACGGGCAGGGAAGCGACGACGAGAAAGCTGCGCGAAAGAAACTCCGGCTCGACACGCTGCACTTGATCGAACGCGGAGGCAATGATACCGCTGAAATCGCGAACCTCATCTCCACCGCCGTCCTCCGCCGCCATCTTGAAACCATGCTTCGCCTCGGCATCGAGTACGACTTCCTCCCGCGCGAAAGCGAAATCCTTCACCTCAAATTCTGGGACGCGGCCTTCGAGCAGCTCAAGAAATCCGGCGTGCTCTACTTTGAGAACGACGGCAAGAACAAGGGCTGCTGGGTGATGACGCGTGCCGGCGCCGCCACGGAACTCGTCCAAAACCAGGACGGCCCGAAGGGCAACCAAGACGGCCCCCAGGGCGACGAGGACGGCCCGAAGGACATCGACGAAGACGCCAAGGTCATCGTCCGCTCCAACGGCACCGTCACCTACGTCGGCAAAGATATTGCCTACCACCTTTGGAAGTTTGGCTTGCTCGGCCGCGACTTCGGCTACAAGCCCTTCTTCGCCTACCCCGATCACGAGTGCTGGATCTCCGCCGAAACCGGCGAGCCCAACCATCCCCACTTCGGCGGCGCGCAGGCCATCTACAACGTCATCGATGCGCGCCAGTCCGACCCGCAGTCGAACGTCATTCAGGCGCTGCGCGGCATGGGATACACCGACCAGGCCGATCACTACACGCACTTCAGCTACGAGATGGTGGCGCTCACTCCCCGCTGTGCCGAAGAGCTCGGCTATGACATTTCCGAGGAAGACAAGAAGAAAACCTACATCGAAGTCAGCGGCCGCAAGGGCTTCGGCGTCAAGGCTGACGACCTGATCGACAAGCTCATTGCCGCCACCCGCGCCGAGGTGGACGCGCGCCAGACCGGCGGAACGGGTGAGAATGCCGAAGCCGAGCGCCAGAAGATCGCCCGCCAGATCGCCATCGGCGCTCTCCGCTACTTCATGCTCAAGGTCACGCGCAACTCCGTCATCGCCTTCGACTTCAAAGACGCGCTCAGCTTCGAGGGCGAGACCGGCCCCTACATTCAGTACGCCGTCGTGCGCATCCGCAACATCTTCCGCAAAGGCAACACCACGCCCGAAGCCGTGCTGGCGGAGTTCATGTGCCAATTCGTACCGCCGGTCTCCAGACCGGCTGTCGTGCTGGCGTCCACGCCCGCACCGCGCGAATCCAATTTGGCCGCCTATCTCTCCGGCGAGGAGAACGAAGACATCTGGTCTCTATGGCTGCGTGCCGGACGCCGATCCCAGGTTTTGGATCAGTGCATCGCCACCTCCGAGCCGGCCTACCTTGCCAAGCACGCCTTCCAGCTCGCGCAGGAGTTCGCCAACTTCTACCATCGCCATCACATCCTCATGGAAGAAGACCCCGCACGCAAAACGTTCCTGCTCGCCACCGCCGCCATTACGCTCCGCGAACTCGCCGGCTCTCTCGCCCTCCTCGGCATCGGAAGCCCCGAAGCAATGTGAAAGCAGCTTCCAGCTACTAGCTTCTAGCCTCTAGGCTCTGCGCCCCGCCCCGTCCAGCACACCGAAACTGAAAGCCGACGGCTGATAGCTGAAAGCTGCCTTTCCATTTGCCAACCGCCCGCCCCCGCGGTAACAATTCCGTGGGGGTGGTCTGACCAGTTTGCGCAGCCACGAACGCGCCGTCGACAGGCCGCATCATCCAGTTGGAGGGCTCGCCATGCGTCGCTCGCGTTTCGTCTCTCTGCTGTGCGCTTCCGCCACACTCGTGCTTGTCTCCGCAGCGCGATCCCAGGTTCCTGTCGAGTACGCGCCGCCCATCACCACTTCGATCCTTCCGCCCAATCCCCACGCCGCCGAGCCTGGCCTGCTCTTCTATCTCTCCGGCGACAACAGCCTCAACGCCGACTACGCGGCCGGCGGCAATTTCGTCCCGAACTACGTCAAGGACGTCAAGATTCTCCCTGGCGGCGTCAGCGGCTCCTACATCCAGTGCGGTAACAATCAACTCCTTTCCTACTGGGCGCCCGGCAACATCGACTCGCAGCGCGGCACGCTCTCGTTCTTTTGGCGCTCGCGCGAGCCGCTCGACGAAACCGAGTTCCCCGTCTTCCGTGTCGGCTTTGCCGATCACTCCAGTTGGGACATGGTCTGGCTACGCATTGACTGGAACGGCCACGGCTTCGACGCCTTCGTGACCGACGTGAACCTCGGCCGCACGCGCGTCTCCGTCAAGCTCCCCGGTCTGCCCCGCCCCGACCAGTGGGTTCACCTCTCGCTCGCGTGGGACGAAACCAGCGGCATCCGTTTCTATATCGACGGCAAGCTCATGGCGACCAGGGAAGCCACCGGTCTCTTCGACACCGCCCTCGATCAGTTCGGCCCGCACTCGCGCGTCATTGGCCCCACCGGCGTCGAAAGCTCCTACAGCTACGCCCGCGGCGGCGACATCGACGAGCTGCGCGTCTACGACCGCTTGCTCTCCGATGACAACATCGCCGGCCTCGCAAAAAATCAAATCCCCCAGAACATTCCGCCCCTTGTTCGCACCGTCGCCGCCGGCGCTCCTCCCGCTGAAGCTGCGGCGCCCGTGCTTCCAGCCGAGGGCGGAAAAGATTCCGGCTCAGGCCACGCGACAAACTGGCAGCAGGAGTGGGATCTCAAGTACGGCTGGAACCGCCCCGGCGATGAGCCTGTTCTGCTCGACGAAGAGTACACCACCGTCCGCAAGGTCGAGATTCACGATGTCTACGATCTCGGTCGGTGGTGGTGGCGCGCCAATGACGGCATTCGAGAGACCACCTGGCCCGGCGTCTACAATCGCTCGCGCCTCATCGGCCGCGACGACTACTTCGAGCTGCCCGACTGGGATTGCTACTCGCTCTCCGGCAAAACCATCACCTTCTACATGCCCGACGAGCCGTGGAACCATCTCGAAATCGCGGGCGGCGCGTGGGGCGCGTGGACCTTGCTCGCGCACGACAAGGAGAAGGCCGCCGACGCCGAAACAACACTCTTCGTTCGCCCCAAGGGCCAGGAAATCACCTACCACCAATTCGATTCACCCATCTCGGGCCAGAAGATCCGCTTCACCAACGTCGAGCAGGAGCAGCCCCTCGGGGAGCTCTCCGCCTACTACGTGCATCCCAGCATGGAACCCGCCGGCGTGGCCACGCTGCGCTATCGCCTCACCAGCACCGTCAGCGCCGGCGACAATCCCTCCACCAAGCCGCTCGTCGACTACATCGCGGGCCGCTTTCCGCCCGACGAGCGACAGACCCTAATGGCCATGCCCGCAGGCGCACCCGGCACGCACAACCACGACGTCGCCGCCGGCCTGCCCATCGTCCACATCCTCATCCCCGCCGACTTCCGCTCGCAGATGATCACTGAAGGCCACGGCTACACCTACGATTGGGAGAACATCGACGGCGGCCTCGACGGCATCGCCATCGATCTGCCTCCGCTCAACATCCAGCCCAACGCCGATGGCGTGATTCCCCTCAACATCCAGATCAAAGATCCGCTGTGGCCCATGCGCGACATGCTCTACTTCACCTTCGCCGTCAAGCCCAACACGCCGCACACTCTCTGGCTCGACACGCGCGATCGCATTCTCCCCAACGGCCGCAGCCTCTACCTCACCATCGCCGCGCAGAACGCCGACTTCTCGGCCGCCGCGCTCGAAGGCGCCGAAGTGCGCCTCATCTTCAGGCCTTACAAAGACGCGCTTCCCGAGCACATCGCCGACCGCCTTACGCAGGTGCGCGACGAGTACGCCAACCTCGTTGAAGAATCCGTCAGCTCGCGCCGCCTCAATCTCTTCAACCGCTTCGACGCAGACATCACCGACCTGCTGCGCGTCGATCCTGAGACCACGCTGGCCCGCGATTACTGGCACGAGATGAACCGCGAGCAGCCGCGCCCGCCCTTTATCCTGCCGCAGGCGCCGCCGGGCGTGCCGCAGTGGGCCTTCCTGCAGGTGGAAGATCTCGGCTACCTCAAGCGCCTCATCAACTGGTACATCGACAATCGCCAGATCTCCAACGGCGAATTCGGCGGCGGCCTCTCTGACGATAGCGACTTCACCGAGTGGTGGCCGGGCCTCGCCCTGATGGGCTCCACGCCCGCCAAGATCAAGGCCTCGCTCTGGCGCGAGATGGACGCCATGTACGCGCAGCACATGTTCTTGAATGGCCTCGCCACCATCCAGACCGACGAGCTGCACAGCTACGAAGACGGCCTCAACGTGCTTGGCGAGTTCATGCTCCTCGACTTCGGCAGCCCCAAACAGATTGAGCGCGCCATGGTCACCGCCAAGCGCCTCGAATGGCTCACCGGCATCAACGCCGCCGGCCATCGCCACGTGCGCTCCAGCTACTTCAACGGCGCCAAAATGGCCGAGGGCGGCGTGTGGGGATGGTCAAAGGAAAGCTCCTACATGGACTTCCATCCCGCGCTTTCGCTCGTGCTCTTCAACGGCATGCCCGAGACGCGCAAGATGATCCTCGAACTCGCCGACGGCATCCTCGCCCACTCGAAGCCCGGCCCCGACGGCAAGCCCACGCTGCATCTCGAAGTCAACTTCAAAACCGACGAGGACAAGCCCACTGGCATGAGGGCCTGGTTTATTCTTTGGGCCGCCTATCGCTGGACCGGCGACCCCAAATACGTGCATCCCTTCGTCGACGCTCCGATCGAATCGATGCAGCTCGTCAACGCCGACATGCTCGACATGCTCAACCTGCGCAAGACCAAGACAAATCCGCTCATCGCCGCCGCCGCCAAATCCAGCGGCCCCTCCGGCATCGCGCAGCCCAGCGAGACCCTGTGGCAGCTAGCCTGGCAGGCCACCGGCGACACTTCGTATCTCGAAAAGGTCTACGCCTCGCAGATTCAAACCGCGCACGAGCGCGAGTTCATCAACACGCAGGGCAGCCTCTGGATCGATCGCATCTACTTCAACAACGGCGAGCTGCAGCGCTCGCGTCTGGGCGGCGTGGCCCTCATGCGCAACTTCTGCTATCCCGGCCACGCCGTCAGTTGGAGCTTCGACGCGCCTGCCGACGATCAGAGCGTCGCCATCCTCGTCCCCGAGGCCGCGCCCGATCACGTCAAAATCATCGCCTACAACCTCGACCGCGTGCCCGTCACCGCGCACATGACCGGCTGGGAAGTCGATCCCGGCGAGTGGACCATGACCCAGGGCACACAAGCCGGCATCGGCAACGAGCAATCCGGGGTCCCCACAGACAGGTCTTCGTCTGTGGGGTCGGAGCAGTCCGCGCAAAATGGAATCGGTGCTGCCGCGCCCGTTGAGAACCTCGCCACGCAGAACGTCGCCTTCGAGCGCAGCAAGTCCATCGCCATCACCTTCGCCCCGCGCACCACGACAGTGATCGAGTTGAGGTTGAAGAACAAGGGCGTTCCCTACTGGTCACGTCCCGATCTCGGCATTGATCCTGAAGACGTGAAAGTCGAGGGATCGAAGATGACGGTCACCGTGCATAGCGTGGGCGCCGTCGATGCGCCCGCATCAAAGGTCGTCCTGCGCGACCGCTCCGGCAAGACCCTCGCTAGCGCCACCGTCCCCGCGCTCAAAGCCCCGCTCGACCTTACGCCCAAAACTGCCCAGATCACGCTCACCCTCCCCGCGAACACCGACCTGAAAGGCGCAACCGTCACCGTCGAATGCGGCGGCGATGTTCCGGAAATCACGCTGATGAACAACACCGTGACGCTGTGAGAGCAGCTCTCCGGGTTAGTCCATTTGCAAAATTGGCACCAGAAAATCCGCAAGAATCGTGGCAGCCACTGCGCCAAGAACGAAAAACCGGCCTTTTCCCTTCCCGAGAATTGCGAGAACGAGAGTCAGGGGATACGTGCACAAGGAGGCGACCCTGAGTTGCTGCCAGAATCCAGGTGCTGAACCCATTCCGTGAGGATCGCCGCCGTCGTAAAGCCAGAGAATGTTGGCGGTCATGCCGATCAGCGCCCCAAAGATCCCTGCGAGAAATGCGGACTCAACGCAGTGAATCCTCCACTGTGGTACCTCCACCAGATTCCGGCGGCGGATACGGCTAATCCAGCCGACGACAATCAAAAGACATGGGATCAGAAAGAGAATGACCGTGACGACGTACATGCCAAAGTACTCCTAATAAAACGATACTGGACACTCGAATCTTGGATTTGCGATTCACAATTGATGGCACAGCGCGAAAGGGCTCGAAGCTGGAGGCTGAAAGCTAGCGGCTGGGAGCTAGAAGCTGACTCTATTCCCGCTTCCTTCTCTGATGCGTCGACGGAATATTCAGGTCCTCGCGGTATTTCGCCACCGTCCGCCGCGTGAGCTGGATTCCCTGCGAATGCAGCATCGCGGCGAGTTGGTCGTCGGTCAGCGGATGCCGCGGGTCTTCGTCCTCGATGAGCTTGCGCACCTTGCGCTTCAAAACCAGCAGCGGCGTGTCCGCGCCCTCCGGCCCGTTCGCGCTCTCCGAGAAGAAGAAGCGCAACTCCAGAACGCCCTGCGGCGTGTGCGCGTACTTGTTGGAGACGGCACGGCTCACCGTCGACGGGTGAACCCCGATCTCCTCGGCCACTTCCTTGATCATCATCGGCCGCAGCCCTTCCACGCCCTTATCGAGGAATTCCTGCTGCCGCCGAACAATCACTTCACATGTCCGCAGAATCGTGCTCTTCCTCTGCGCGATATTCCGCATCAGTTGCAGCGCCGACCGGAACCGCTCCTTCACGTACTCCTTCACTTCCTTGTCGGTTTCGGCCGAGACCAGCATGCGCCGGTAGCGCTGGCTGAGCCGCAGGCTGGGCAGGTCTTCTTCGTTCATCGAGACCACCCACTCCGTGCCGCGCTTCACAAACACCACATCGGGCTCGATCAGCCGCGTCTGTTCACGGTTGTACATGCGCCCCGGCCGCGGATCCAGCGTGCGGATGAACTCGATGCCTGCATGCGCCTCCTCCGGCGTCACCTGGGCCGCGCGCGCCAGGTCCTTCACATCGCGCTTCTGCAAGAGTGGCAAGTGACGGTCCACAATCAGCGCCGCCACTTCCATCGCGTGCCGTCGCTCCTCGATCGTGGCTTCGGCCTCGGCGCGGAAACCCCTATGCGGATCTCGCGGCGGGTCCTGCGGCGGATCCTCGGGCGGGTCGCCATTCTCATTGGCGTCCGTTTCGTGCGCCGGCTGCGCATACAAATGGCCGAACTCGTGCTGCTGCGCCGCAATCTGAAGCGCCAGGCACTGCCGCAGGTCGCGCGCGCCCACGCCCGCCGGATCCAGATGCTGTACCAGATCGACAGCGCGGCGGATAAGATCGAGCGTCGTGGTTTGTTCCGCTGCGCGCCCATTGCCGGCTGCCGCATCCTGCGGCGCCGGGCCGAACGCCGCGGCCAGCTCCTCTTCGCTGGCCGTCAGGTAGCCATCCTCGTCCAGATTGCCGACCACGAATTCGGCCGCCTCATGCAGCTTGGCGTCCAGGCTCAGAGCTCCCAACTGCCACGCCAGGTGATCGGACAAAGTCGTAGGCTGGGAGAGAAAGTTTTCAAACGAGGGCTTTTCATTCTCTTCGTACTCCGGCTGCGTGCGATAGCCGGGGTCAAGATAATCCTGGAAGTACGAGCCGAAATCGATCTCGTTGAAGGCGTCCTTGGGTTTCGCGACCGCTTCCTCTGCGGGTCGTTCCAACCGTTCCTCGCGGCCTGCCACCTCATCCAGCATCGGAACCGTCTCGTCAATCTCCTCCAGGACCGGATTCTCCACCATCTCGGCATCGATCATCTCCTTCAACTCGAGCTTGTTCAGGGCAAGAACGCTCACCATCTGCATCAGGCCCGGCGTCAGGACCTGGCGTTGCGCCACCTTCAAAGTCAGTTTTGGTTGCAGCAGCGGCATAGATGCGTTCTTTCCCGTTTTGACTCAAGCCGAGTGTAATCGTGTCAGAAAAGCTTAATTCAGAAAATACCTCAAGTTGAATGAACAATTCGCGTCATTTGTCCCGAATCGGGCAATGGCCCATCCCGGCTTCACTATCCATCTGATTTTATGGCCTGGCGCTTTGCTCTTGCGCATCGTTAATTTACGATGCGCGCGCTCTGCGTGCAGGGGCTGGCCCCTCAGCCAAGCGAAAACCCCTCGCCCAGGTAAATGCGCCGCACGTCGACGTCATTGCCCAGCTCGTGCGGCGTCCCGGTGCGGAAAATCCGCCCCTCGGCAATAATGTACGCCCGATCGGTTACGCTCAGCGTCTCGCGCACGTTGTGGTCCGTCACCAGCACGCCGATGCCGCTCGCCTTTAGGTCAAAGATAATCTTTTGCAGTTCCAGCACCGCAATTGGATCGATGCCGCTGAACGGTTCGTCGAGCAAAATGAAATTCGGCTGGATGCACAACGCCCGCGCAATCTCCACGCGCCGCCGCTCGCCGCCGCTAAGCGCGTAGCCGCGCGTGGTGCGGATGTGGCCGAGGTTCAACTGGTTGATCAGCCTCTCGGTCCGCGTCCTCCGCTCCCGGTTGCCCATCGGCTGCGCTTCCAGCACCGCCAGAATGTTCTCCTCCACGGTGAGCTTGCGGAACACCGAAGGCTCCTGGGGAAGATAACTGATGCCGAAGTTGCGCGCGCGCAGATACATCGGCAGGCGCGTGATGTCGGTCTCGTCCACCATCACGCGCCCTGTCTCAGGCTGCACCAGCCCCACGATGATGTAAAAACTGGTCGTCTTGCCGGCGCCGTTCGGCCCCAGCAATCCCACCACCTCGCCGCGGGAGATTCGCAGGTTGACGTCCCTCACAACCTGCCTTCGCTTGTAGCTCTTGCCGATTCCCTCGGCAATCAGTGTTTGCATTCGTCTCGCCGGCTTACCGCAAAACCAGAGTATCAGTATCGCAAGGCCGCAACACTTAAGTCGACGCGACGAACCCTGGGCCCCCAACGACGGGCCTTTGTCGTTGGGCTGGGACTATCCCTGGGCCGCCGCGGACAGGTCCTCATCTGCAGGGTGGAGCGAGCCGCAACTTTGAAAGCAGCGAAACAGGACAAAGCAACTCTGGTTTTGCGCGAATTCCGCCGCTACTTTCCGTGCGCTTCCGGAGCGGTCGTCTCGGTTCTGGTCTCGCTCCCGCCGCCTTCGATACTGACGCTGCCATCGCGGCTATGGAAAATCAAAGCCTCGCCGGTCACGGTTCCGCGATCCGGGTCCGTCATCTTTGGCGGCGTGGCGGCCGTGCCCGTCAGCACATACTCCCCGGTCACGCTGGAATACTCCAGCCGCTCTCCGGTTCCGCGCCTGCCTTCTAACGTCAGCACCACATGCCCCGTGGCCGTCATGCGATCCACTTGCGCCTGCCCGCCGCTGCCGCCGTCACGATTTCCCGCCGGCAACAGTCGCAGCTCCACCACATCGGACGATGACGTTGCCGTGCCCGTTTCGGCAATCACCGCGCCCAGCGCGCCCCCATGCATCACCGCGCGGTGTTCAGGGTCGGAATACCAAAGCTCGCCCCCGCGCACGCGGAGAACTGCCGGCGTGGCTGTCTTCGCGTCCGCGCTTGCGCCTGCATTCTGGTCCGGGATCGGCCCCGCATTCCTGCCCGCGCCCGGCGCACCCGCGTTCAGCAGGACTGCCCTTACCGGCTCTGCTGGGTCGCTGCTTCGCGCCTCGAGCGTCTGCGTGTGCCGGTTGAGCACAATCGCCGGCCCGGTCACGGAATTCGCCTGCTGCCACAGCCGCGCGTGTCCGCAAAATGTCGCCTCGCCCGTCGACTCGTTCAGTTGCGCCTCCGCCGCGACCACGTGCGCAGGCCCTTTGCCGCCCAACGTCAATGGTCCCTGACCCTCGCCGCTGCTTGCCGCGGCATTCTGCCCCCCGGCCCGGCCCGCCCCGGGTTCCGCCCACGTCGCTTTCACGTTGCCGCGCGCGAAAGCGTCTCCCGACTGCTCGGATACATCCACCCTCTCCGCCGTCAACTGCAGGCCGCCGTCGCCCACACGCGGGCTCATCGTCAGGTGCAGCCACTCGCCCGTGCCCTCATACACCGCTCTGCCCGCTGTCGCATGCAGCGTTGGCTGCGCTTGCGCTCCGGGCTTTGGCGCCGCTTGCTCAAAGAGCACCACATGTCCATCGAGCTCGGCCGCCTGCACCTCGGCAGCGCCCCCGGCAGGCGCGACGGCCCCACTCCCGCGCACAGCTCCCTTGCTCCCTTGTTCCCTCGGTCCCTTGTTTTTTTGCTCCCTTGCTCCCGTGCTCCCTCGGTCCCTCGGTCCCTTGGTCCCTTGGTCCCTGTCTTCCGCGAATTGCGCCTGCAGCCGGTCGCCGGTTGCGGTTTGCCGTGTTCCCGTAGCCGTCGTCTGCTCGATCCCCGCATGACCCACGCCGGTTATCGCGCGCAGCACCGGGCCCGGCCCAAAGGTGCCCGTCACTTCATCCGCAGTCATCTTGGATGGCGTTGCGGTCCCATTGCCGCGCCGGCTTTCGCTGGTGACCACCACCCCACCCTTGCCGCGCATGGCTTCCGGTTCCACCTGGCCCTTGCCCGCCCCCCGCGTCGACCGGAAGTCAATATCCACCACCGGCGAGCGCCATGTCCGCCTCACGTCGAGCGCCGCCGTCTGCCCCATCTCCGCCTCGCTCGTCTCTTCGCTCTCCATCACCACGCCGCGCTCCAGGTGTGCGTGGCGCAGCACTCCCCGCGCCGTGAACTCGAGATCCCCTGCAGGCGACGTTCCGTGCACCGTGCGCCCTTCCTTCACCGAGTCCATAGTCACGCCGCCCTCCATGTGCCCTTGGTGCGGTTGATTATGCTCGTCAAAGTTAATCTGTGCCGTGGGCGCGGCCAAATGCCCGCCGTTCGCAGTCTCCAGCGTGAAGCCGCCCATTGCGTCCAGCTGCTCCACCGAGCCGTCGCTGCGGAACAGAATCCTGGCCTGAGCCGCGCCGGCTTTCGCGTCCCGGTAGTCGGCCGCGGCCGCGCGCAGCCAGCAGATTTGCGCGCCGCGGTCGAACTCCGCGTGCTGCGCATGAATCTGCACCAGGTCTCCGCCCCGGTGCGAGCTCAGCTCCACCGCCTGCTGCAGTGTCAAGTGGCCGCTCTGCGAGTCGTACTTGGCGCCCATGGCGCTTCCGTATCCCTGCGCCAGCGAGAAATCCACCCGTTGGTCCGTCGTCACCAGCCCGCTGTTGCGATCAAACATTATTCCGCTGGTCTTTACGTCAATCTGCGCCTCCGAGCCTGTCTCCGCGTCAACCTCGGCCATCAGATGCCCCTTCCCCTTGCCCGCCGCATCCGTAGCCGCCTGCGCGCTCGCCGCCGGCCGCGTCAACAGCATCTCCACCGGCCCCTTCGCTGTGGCTACGCCGCTCTTCTGGTCATACTCAAACGTGTCGCCCGCGATCCGGTCGATGCGGCTGCCGTCTTCGCCGTAGAGATCGATCTGCACGTCGTGCAGCTCAACGTGATCGTTCTTCAGCACCACTTCCTTTGAAGCATGAATCCGATATTGCGAGTGCGCGCCGAACGCGTGAACGAAGGTGTATCCGTTCGCTTCCTGCTGAATGTTCTTGCCCAGCCGCTGCGGCAGGTCCCGCCGGTTCAGCAGATTCTTCCACTTCGCCCGGACCAGAAACATCCCCAGCGCGGCCAGCAGCACCACCGCCGCCACCAGCACCAGCGTCCGGATTCGCTCAATGGTGAAGCGCACGCTTTGGCAAACCTCTGAACAACTCTACGCTTTGAAAGGGCACGACCCTGGTCGTGCCGGTTTTGCCGCTGAAGGAATGGCGGGCTTTATTGATGGCTGCATAAGTAATATCCTGGCAACCGCGCCGGAGGCGCAGTGTTCGTTAGCCCCGCGCTTTAGCGTGGGGAGAACGGATTCCACATGGGAACTCCGGAGTCCCGTAGGGACGGTGCAGGACATTCCCTTTGCAGGAATCAATAGCCCGTGATGGAATGTGGGCGGTTTGTTCAAAGTTTCCTCAGTTCCCCACTCCCAGCCGCGCCGCCAGCCGCTGCGCAAGACTCTCGCCCAGTTCGCTCCACAAAAGCCGCGCCGTCGCCCCCGAGGCCTTCTCCACCGCCGCCACCAGCTTCACCAGTTGGCGCACGTTCTCTTCCACATGCCTTGCGCCCACTTGGTCCAGATCGGCCTCCTCCTCGAGAAACGGCGTGTCCGAGCCGAAGTCGATCCGGATGTGCCCATCCTGCTCGTACGCGCCCTCGTCGAACAGCGGCCCGTACCCCGTCACCCGCACCAGCTTTGGGCCCCGCGCCCAACGCGGATCGAGTCCCGGTGCAGCCTCCAGCTCCCACAAGCTCCACCCGATCTGGAACTCGTAGGCGTAGTCCTCGTACAGCAACTCCATCGCCTCTTCGACAGCCTGGCGCGGCTCGGCGCCCGGTATCTCGCCCGGTTCCAGCCCGCCAACCATGCGCCCATACACCCGCTCAAACACCGGCGTCTCGTTCCAGCTCACCGGCCACACCGTCGCCGAATACACCTTCGCCTCGCCGCCATGCTCGGCAAAGGAGCCCAGCACCGCAACCAGCTTGCCGGGGAGCGCCTCCAGGCGCAGGTTCGGGTACCACAGGCTCAAATACAGCGTGTCGGACATCTTTCTTGATTTTAGACGTGCTGGCGCTGCCTGCGATGCGCTCGAAACCCGCGGCCTACCGTCCCGGAGGGACGGCTCGAGAATAGCCCAGGGGAAGCGAAGCGCACCCCTGGGAACGTTAGGTATTGGGAAATGCGCAGCCCCGCAGGGGTGGCGCGAAACGAGAACTGGAATCCGAGGTCGGCGCCTTACCCCGTCACAATCTCGCTGAAATCCGCAATCGTCGAAAAGTTGCGCAGAACTTCGGCAATCAGTCCAAGGTTCGCGCTGCGCACCGCCTCGTCGGCATCGAGCACCATCACCTTGTCGAAGAACTTGTCGATCGTTGGCCGAAGCGTTGCAATCAGCGCCAGCGCCTCGCCGTAATTCCGCTGCTCGCGGAGCTTGGCAATCTGCGGCGCAAGCTCTTTGGACCGGTCCCACAGGTCGATCCCCTCCAGGGCGAGTTTGCCGAGCTTCCGCTCGTCGGAACGAAAACCTTTTTCCTCAGCTTGCCGCAAAATGTTCTTGATGCGCTTGCACGCAACTGAAACGGCGGCGAAATCCTCCGAGCCCCGTACTGAAATGAGCGCTTCGGCCCGCGCAATCGCGTCGCGCACATCGTCAGCGTCCGCGGCCAGCACTGCGTTCACCACATCGTATGCGAATCCGCGCACGTCCTTGAGATAGAACTGCAGCCGCTCGCGCAGAAAGACAGCCACCTCAGCATTGTCAGCCGGTTTCATCGATGAGATAGTGATCTGGCTTCGTACAACAGTCTTTCCATTCTCATCCTTAACTTCTTCATCGAAAACCTTCGTTGGCCCCTGGGGACAAGCCCTCAGAACATCGCTCAGCGTCAGGGGCAGTCCCGACTCGGCCAGAATCTTCACGATCGCGTTCGCCGCCCGTCGCAGCGCAAACGGATCCTTCGACCCCGTCGGCGCGTTGCCGATTCCGAACATCGCAACAATCGTCTGGATTCGGTCGGCGAGTCCGAGCAACTGCCCTTCGACGGTCGACGGAATCGCACCCTCCGTCGAAGCGGGCGTGTACTGGTCGTAAATCGCCTGTGCCACCTTCTCGTCCAGCCCCTGCGCACGCGCGTAAAGTCCGCCAATCACGCCCTGGAGCTCGGTGAACTCTTTCACCAGCTCTGTCGTAAGGTCAGTTTTGGCTAGCTCAACGGCCCTAAACAAAGCATTTCCATCGACAAACGCCCCATCCAGCATCAGGTGTTCGAACGTTTGCACTTTTTCGTAGAGTGCTTTCGCCACGCGCAGGTTTTCATTCGTCTTCCAGTGGTAGCTGCCCAGCTCCTTTTGGAACGTGACGTTCTTCAGGCTCTCCACGCGTTCCGCGAGCGGCGTCTTCTGGTCCATATCCCAGAAGAATCGCGCATCCTTGAACCGCGCCCGCAACACGCGAGCATTCCCGTGCCGGATGATCGCCGCGCCCTCTTCGTCAGCCTGAGTATTCAGCACCGCCAGAAAATGCGGCGCCAATTTGCCCTGCGCGTCTTCTATCGCAAAATACTTCTGGTGGTCGCGCATTACCGTCACCAGAACCTCTTCCGGCAGCTCCAGGTATTCGCGCTCAAATTCGCCCAGGATCACCGACGGCCATTCGGTCAAGTGCGTCACCGTCTCCACCAGCACTTCATCCTCGCGCCACCGTGCGCCGTCTACTTTTCGTGTTTCCGCATCTAGCGCCTTACGGATGATCTGCCTGCGCTCGGCCACGTCGGCGACAACACTGGCCACGCGCAACGCCTCTGCGTAGCTCTTCGCCGCATCGATCACGACCGGCGCCTCACCATGCAGCACGCGATGCCCACGGCTCGTATTGCCCGCCGCAATCCCCGCAATCTCCAGCGGAACCACTTCGGCGTCGAGCATCGCCACAACCCAGCGCACCGGCCGCACGAATCGCTCCGGCTTGCCCGCGCGCCAGTACATGTTCTTCGCCCAGTAAATCGCCAGAACTTCCTTCGGCAGCTCAGCAATCAGGATTTCGCTCGCAGTCCGCCCCGTGAGCTTCACCGACGCGCCCACGTACTCGCCCTTCGGTGTTTCAATCTTCTTCAGTTCGGGGATCTCCACGCCCGTCTTCTTCGTAAAGGCTTCTGCCGCCGCCGTCGGAGCCCCGTCCTTGAACGCGATCTTCCATGACGGGCCCATCACCACTTTTTCGGTGTCGGCCTGCTTCGCCTGTACACCCTCAGCCAGCACCGCCAGCCGCCGCGGCGTGGAATAGGTGGCGACTCTGCCGCCCGCGCTCAGCAGCCGCTCCCGCGCAAGCAGATCGCCGATCCGCTTGCCCAGCTCGGCCTCAGCCCCGGCAATCATCCGCGCCGGAACCTCTTCGAGCCCGATCTCCAGTAAAAAATCCGCCATTCGATTCGATCTCTCTGAGAGCTACCAGCCTCTAGCTTCTAGCTGCTAGCTCTTTCGTGCGGCAATCTACCGATTCAATGTCCTAAAGTTCCTGAAGGCCTTGCTGAATCGAAACTCCCAATCCAGCAAGGAAAAGCTAGCAGCTAGAAGCTAGGAGCTAGAAGCCGTCTCTTGCTGCATCGCCCACGCCTTCGCCACGCCAACCGCCAGCGCGCGAATGCGCCCGATCACGCCCACGCGCTCGGTCACGCTGATCGCCCCGCGCGCATCGAGCAGGTTGAACAGGTGCGAGCACTTCAACGCCAGTTCGTATGTCGCCAGCAGCGGAAATCGCCGCTTCTCCGCCGGGCTCGCTTTTTCGTCAGCCATCAGCGCGTTCGCCTTTTCCAGCAGAGCCTGCGCCTCGGCCTCATATGAATTGAAGTGCTCCCACAGCCTGGCCACGTCGGCCATCTCGAAGTTGTACACCGAGAATTGCAGTTCTTCGGCCAACCGCACGTCGCCGTAGGTCACCGGCGCTCCGGTCTCCGGGTCGCGCGCCCACACAATGTCGTAGATCGAGTCCACGTCCTGCAGGAACTGCGCGATGCGCTCCATGCCGTACGTCAGCTCGGCGCAAATGGGGTCGAGATCGAGCCCGCCGCACTGCTGGAAGTAGGTGAACTGCGTGATTTCGAGGCCGTCCAGCATCACCTGCCAGCCCACTCCCCACGCGCCGCCCGCCGGCCACTCCCAGTTGTCCTCTTCGAACTTCAGGTCGTGGTGCTTGAGGTCGATGCCCATCGCCTCGAGCGATTCAAGATACAGCTCCTGCACGTTCACTGGTGGCGGCTTCAAAATCAGTTGAAACTGTGTGTGCTTGAACAACCGGTTGGGGTTCTCTCCGTACCGCCCGTCGGCCGGCCGCCGCGAGGGCTGCGCGTATCCCACTCTGTACGGCTTCGGCCCCAGCACGCGCAGAAACGTCTCCGGACACATGGTGCCGGCTCCCACCTCTACGTCGTAGGGCTGCTGTAGTACGCATCCGCGCTCCGCCCAAAAGCCCTGCAGGCGAAACAAAAGATCCTGAAAGGTAAGTGACGTGGGTTTCACTCGCGGTGCTTGCTGAGCTGCGGACACAGGCAAATCTCTCTCATCGGGACTCACTCGGATTTTAGCAGCCGCAGCGTCCCTCACCCGCCCAGCCTCGCAATCGCCTCCGCCGTCTTCAGCTTCCGCTCCAAATGCCGCTCCAGCGTCTGCAAGGTGAACCGTCGCAAATCCTGTCCCCGTCTCCGCGGCCATGGCTCGCCGGCAAAGTTTGCAGCGGGCGTCCGCAGCATCCGCTGCGCCAGTTGCCAGGAATCGCCCGAAAGCGCGTTGGCGTTGCCATTGCGGTGCTGGCCGCAAAAGAAGCCGTCCGCGTAGGCGTTAAAACTCACCTCGCCGGCGTCAAGAATCTCGCCGCAGGTCATGCAGTGCGCAATGTCGGGCAGCAGCCCCATCAGCCGCGTCATCCACAGAGAAAAATACGTGAGCGCCATCCACGGCTGCACGGTCTCCGATTGGACCGCCGTGGTCTGCTCCAGCACCGAGACGAGCAGCCGGAAGACCGTCGCCTGCGGATCGCGCTCGGGCAGCGCCTCGTCAATCACCTCGGCGAAGAAACTCAGCACCGCCATGCGCGTCTGGTCCACCGGCGCTGAGAGCGGCGAGCGCAGGATCTCCAGTTGGTCCAGCCGCACCAGTTCCTGCCCCGGCCGCTCCGCAAACCACGCCCTTGCCAGCGTCATCGGCTCCAGAGCGCCGCCGAAGCGTTTGCGGCTTTTCAGCGCTGCTTTTGCCACGCCGCGCATCCGGCCGTACTCGCGTGTAAAGAAGCTGACGATCAGATCGGCCTCATGCACCGGCCAAGTGCGCAGAACCACCGCTTCCGACGTGAGCACGATCATGCATTCTCATCATCGCACCGCCGCGGCGGCGAGCAGCCCCGACCGCGTGGGTGCCCCGTCCAAGCTCCGCTTGGGCAGAGTATGTCGCAGACACAAACGCGCATTCCGCCGGGCGGGATGCGCGTTCTCCTGGGCTACTGCCACTCGATGCTTTTCAGCCGTCTACCGGCCAAAGTGCTTGGCGTTCTTCTCGGTAAAGTGGGCCCACTTCTCCGGCAGGTCGTCCTGGGCAAAGATGGCCGAGACCGGGCATACCGGCACGCACGCGCCGCAATCGATGCACTCGACCGGGTCGATGAACAACTGGTCGCTCTCAGCGAATCCGTCTTCGTCCTTCTTGGGGTGGATGCAATCGACGGGACAGGCGTCTACGCACGCGCTGTCCTTGGTGCCGATACAGGGTTCTGCAATGACGTATGCCATGTCTGCTCTCCGGGGAATTCCCGCGGTCTCGCAATCGAGATCCGCTCAGAACTTCTCGACGCTGATAGTAGCACAAGGCCCTGCAGCCTGACTCGATCCCCTTGGGTCCCGGTTTTGCCATGCAGGAACGAAAAACCAGGGAGTAGGGAACAGGGAATAGAAAAACAGGGCGCGAGGGAGCGAGCCCGCGAAGCGGGCAAAAGACGGTAGCCCCAGGCGTGACAGACTGTTACGAAACCAGAGAATCCTGAGCTTGGAACGCAAGATGTTAGGCATCGAATAACCGGCTGGCCCTACATATGCTCTCAATTCTGAGTTTCGTAACAGTCTGGTGAGCCTGGGGTGTGAGGCGTTGAGTCCGAGAGTGCAGTCCCAAAGGGGCGTAAGAACAAGGTCGCAGAGAATCGGTAGAAAACGACTGGCCAAGCCAGCACGGCCCAAGGAAGATCTATCCGCTCGATCTGTTCCCTTTTTCCCTTGTTCCCTTGGTCCCTCGGTCCCTGCTTCTCGCAAACTCCTCCGGCGTCGGGATCGGCGCCAGATTGCGCCCGGCGAACATATCGCCAAAGAAACCAATCAGCTCGTCGTGGATCAGTCCGTTCGAGGCCAGAATCTCATCGCTTGAGAGCCGGAAATGGCCACCGGAGAAATCCGTGACGCGCCCGCCGGCCTCCTCGACCAGCAGAATCCCGGCTGCCGTATCCCAGGGATTGAGATGGAACTCCCAAAACCCGTCCATGCGGCCGCAGGCCACGTACGCCAGATCGAGTGCGGCCGAACCCGCCCGCCGCACCCCGTGCGAACGCAGCGTGAACTCGTGGTAGAAGTGAATGTTTGGGCTCGCGTGGCGTTTGCGGCTGGGAAAGCCGGTGCCCAGCAGCGCCTCGGCCAGATCCCGCGTGCGCGAAACTTTCGCCGGCTTGCCGTTCAACCGCGTCCCTTGTCCGCGCTCGGCGGTGAAAAGCTCGTCCCGCATGGGATCGTAGATGACGCCGGCAACCAGGGTTCCATCTTCCCCGGCTTTCATGCGTGCGGGCCGGTGCTCCAGGCCCAAGGAAACCGAGAACTGCGGAAATCCGTGAGCGAAGTTGGTGGTGCCGTCCAGCGGGTCCACGTACCAGCGGAACTCGCCCTCCATCCGCTCACGGGTGCCCTCTTCGCCGTAGACTCCGTGTTCCGGGAAGGCCTCGCCCAGGCGGGTGCGGATGAGCTTCTCCAGCGCGCGATCGGCCACCGTCACCAGGTCCACGTCGCCCTTGTACTCGGTTTCCACGCCCTGGGCGAAATACTCGCGCAGGCGCGCCCCCGCCTCGCGCGCGATCTCCGCTGCCTTGGGAACGTAAACGAGATTTGACGCTGTCACGGGCTCTGCCGCACCGTTCACAGGCCCGCCTCGTTGGGGCCTGGGCTCTCCGCGGTCTCATAGCGCGTGACTCGCCGCCGGCCCGCTTCACTGATCGTCCGGATCTGGTTCTTGTAGATAAACAGATTGGGCTGGCCCTCGCGTGTCAGGCGCAGCATGGAGTCGTCAAAGTATTCGATCCAGCCGCGCACGGTCTCTCCATCGCGCAGTTTAATATTCACAATCACCTGGCGCTCGCTGAGTGAGCGCATGTAGAGCCCTTCCTGGCCGGTTTCGCCCGGCGGCGGAGTCTTGGAGCGGCGGCGCGACGAGAGGGGAGAGGTCATGTTGTCATTTTAGATGCAGTTGCCGTGGGTCGGGTCGTGGATAACGCCTTTAAGCCTCTGCTGAATCCAGTTCCCGGAAGAGATTCTCAAGTTCGAGGTAGATGGACGTGCCCGCAACTACGAAGCGTTTCGTCCGTATCCAGTTACCCTCCGAACAATCCCACCCCAACCGCTGTATTGGATCTACAACCCAAATATTCGGTACCGCGAATTGGCGGTAGTCCTCGACCTTTTCCTGGACCTTCGAGTGACGATCTTCGGGAGACAACACTTCAATAGCAATAAGCTGGGGGCGGCTAAAGACCGGCTCCACAGGAACGCTTCGAGCCCACACACTCACATCCGGAATACGCACATTGCCTGAGTTCAGGCGCGTTCTCTGCTCCTGGATCGTACGGGTTTGCCATTGCTTGTCATGCCGCCGGAACCAATCCAGAATTGCCCATTGCACCAGGTTGTGATCGTACTCGCCCGCACTTCGCCCCTCGACTTCCCCATTCACGAACTCCGCGTCCGGATCGTAGGAAGTCTTCAAATACTGCTCAATCGGAATACGAGTTGCAGTTGCCATCGCGCAGTCCTGTACCTGACAGTTTATACCGGTGCCTAATTTACGGGTACACGAGGCCCCTTCGCCGGCGTGTCCGCATAGTACCCGGCCTTGTTGCGGATGTTGAACTCGTCTGCGGCGGCGCGGGGAACCGTCACCGTCACGCGATGAAAGTTCGTGCCGGGAACCTGGTGGCGTGGATAGTACCCGATCAGATATTGCGTGCGCAGATCGTCGCTCACATTGGCGAATGCCTTGTCGAGCCCGCCCTCGCTGACGTAGAAATGCTTTCCGCCGGTCTGTTCGGCTAATGTGATCAGCGCGTGTTCGCCACCGGTGTCGCGGCCGGCGCTGGCTTCGATGGGCACGTCGATGAGCGAGTAAATCATCACCTCGTTGCGCAGAGCGGCCTCGAGAGCCTGTGCGTAGGTCGACGACTTCGCCGTGTCGTCGCCGTCGGAGACAAGCACCAGCACCTTGCGTCCCTGCCGCTTGCCCAGCCCTTCGGAGCCCAGGCAAATGGCGTCGTACAGCGCCGTCGCCCAGTCGGTGCGCAGCGCGCTCAAGCCGTGGTCGATCTGCGACAGATTATTGGTGAAGTGCGTCAGCTCGGTTACGTCCGTGGCAAACTGGAGCACGCTCATTTGGTCCTCCGGGCGCAGGATGTCATGAGCGAAACGCCTCGCCGCCGCGGCCTCCTCGTCCAAATCCTTGCGCACGCTCCCCGATGTGTCGATGGCCAGAGTCAGATTCAGCGGCACCTCGGACTGCCGCTCGAAGATGGCGATCTGCTCTGGGCGTCCGTCCTCGAAGACTTGAAAGTCATCGCGCGTGAGTCCGCCGACGATGGCGCCATTCTTGTCGGTCACGTTGACGAAGATGTTTACCAGCTTCACGTCCACGTGAAACGTCGTCTCCTGCGCGGTTAACCCCACAGGCGCCAGCACCAGAAGCGCCGTAACGCCGGCGCGCGCGCAGAATCCTACGACGGCAGCGGCGCTACGTTTCATGCGGAGCCTCCGAAGCGGGTGCCACAGGTCTCGCTTCTGAGACCTGGGATCGCACATTCTCTGGGTCAGCGACGCTCAATCCCTCAGGGAACGGCTCGCCCGGCGCCCACACTTGGCCGTCGGCAAAGGTCTCTTTCTTCCAGATGGGCACGGTCTGCTTTAGGGTATCGATCAGCCAGCGGCAGGCTTCGAAGGCCGCGGTGCGGTGAGCGGAAGCCACCACGATCAGCACGCTGGTCTCGCCAATCTCCAGATGGCCGAGGCGATGAACCATCGTTACCTGGCGAACGCCAAACCGTTCGCGTGCCTGGTGCCCCAGCTCGCGCATCTGGTGGACCGCCATCTCTTCATAGGCCTCATAGTCCAGATGCAGGGTCCTGCGTCCGCGCGAGTGGTTGCGCACGATCCCGTCAAACACCACCACCGCGCCGTCCTCGCCGCTCTTGGCCGCCGCGACAATCTGGGCCGAGTCAATGGGCCCGCGCGTCAGCGCGACAAGGACATTCGACTCACCACCGCTCTCCTCCAAAGGATTCGCTGGACGCGCAGTCCCCGGAACCGCAGTCCCACCGCCCGAGACCGGAGGCAGCAACCCCACTTCGTCGCCGTCCTCAAGGATGTGCGCGCCCTGGGCATATTCGGCGTTCACGCCGACCGCAATGCCGCGCAGGATTTGCTCCGGTGCGCGGGCCGGCAACGTCGCGCGCAGCCGCTCCAGCAGCATCGCCACCGTCGCGCCCTCCGGCAGCTCGACCGTGGTGGCAGAAGGGCTGAGCCACTCCTGCAAAATCCCAAAGGCAATTACGCGGACCTGCATCGTAAGAAAAAGCATACCGCCTGCAGCTTAGACGTATCTGCCTGGATTCAGGCGTCGCATGGACGGCGGTTCAGACGGCCTTGTACAGGAATCCGGTCGGTGTGCCCCACAGATTGCGGGCCCGGTCTTCATAAAAAATGCTGAACTCGATCCCGGAAAGATCGTAGTCGAACAAAGGCACGCGATCGAAGGTGTAGTCGGCCCGCGGCGAATACTCATCGCCTCCGCAGTCGATCATTAATGTATCGCCGGTCGACAAGCGTTCAGGATGTGTCACCAGCATGCAGCCAATCGCAAAGACGCCCAGGCAGAACTCATTGCCGGCCAGCTCCATCCGAGTCCTGCGCGCGGAAGAGCCGCGATGCAGCATGCCGGCTTGCGCTGCAACCACCAGAATGTCGTTCCCGGTCTGCTGATCGGCCAGAATCTTCTCCGCGAGCACGCTGCGCTCAGTCTGCCGCAGATACTTCTCCCCAAGGCGTTCCGCAATTCGGTTGGAGAACCTCCGCCGCGTGGCCAGAACCCTCAGCAGCATCTCCACAGCTTCGTTGTACGTAGACGCCAAAGCCTGCCACCGCGGGATTGCAAACCAGCTTTCGGGTTCATCGGGCAAAGGTCGGTGTCCTAGCTTCTCCTGGCAATTGCCCAGCGCAGGAAACAGCTTTCTCAGCTCTGTTACCTGCGCCTCCACCGGCCGCAGGCGGTATGTGGAAGGATACACTCGGTCCGACGCCACTTCCTCGTCTTCAAACTTATGGCTCACCGTGTGGCTGCGGATGATTTCGAACACCGCTGCGCTGACCTCGGCCTTGAGCTTGCCCCTCTTCTCGAGTACAACCTGCACACTTTGCCGGTCGAGTTGCTCGATGGCTTCGCGGTAGGCGGTCTGAACCGCTTCTCCAAGGCTGTCCTGCAGCAGTTTGTTTTGCTGCTCGGTGGTGTTTCCCGACAGATGCAGGGGAACGATTGTGTGAGTTGCCGCCATAATCCAGCTCTTCGAGCGATTTCAAAATGCCGGCGCCCCGGCTCCATTCCGCGCAAAGGAGCACCAAAGAAGGGAAAAGCCACTCTGCTGTCGTGGCTTCAGGGTGCAGCCATTGTGGGAATTTCAGTGTGCGAGGCACTGGACTCCACGGCCTATATCGGCAAGTCTGCCGCTTCCCTAGCCGGATTCAGACTCGTAGCGCCGCGGCGTGTGCCAACTTTGAACCACCCATCTTTCGGAATCAAACGCGCGGCCCAAAATGGATAAGCTCCGTGTTTTTCCATTCAGCAAAAAAGGCCGGCAGTTTCGCCGGCCTGCTCGCACAAAATGGGAAAAGCTTACGCCGCGGCGGTCACAGAAAGGCCTGCCGTGACAGGCTGCAATTGCGGCCGTCCCGCCAAAAGCGGCAAAGCCACAGCCAGAACGTCCTCGATCTGGCTGGCGTAGTGCACCGTTACGCCCTCGATCATCTCCGGCGTCAGATCTTCTTCCACGTTCTGGCGGTTTTCTGCCGGCAGGATGATGTGTTCCACCCCGGCCCGGCGCGCAGCCAGAAACTTCTCCTTGATGCCGCCCACCGGCAGCACGTTGCCGCTCAGAGTGATCTCGCCCGTCATGGCGGTCAGCGGGCGCACCGGCGTATCGGTCAGCAGCGAAGCCAGCACCGTGGTCATGGTGACGCCGGCCGACGGCCCATCCTTGGGAATGGCGCCTGCCGGCACGTGAATGTGCAGGTCCATCTCCTTGGTAAAGTCCTCGGCCAGACCCAGCCGCGTCGCGTTGGAGCGCACCCAGGTCAGTGCGGCCTGCATCGACTCCTGCATCACCTCGCCGATCTGCCCGGTCATGGTGAATCCGCCCTTGCCCTTCATCTTGTTGGCTTCGATGAATAGGATGTCGCCGCCGGCCGGCGTCCACGCCAGGCCCACGGCCACGCCGGGCCGCTTCACCCGCTCGGCCACCTCGGTCTCCACGCGAACCTGGATGCCGCCGAGAAACTCCTTGAGCGTTTCGCGCGTCACTACCAGCTTCTCCGTGTGTCCCTCCACCACGCGTCGCGCCTGCTTTCTGCAAACCGTCCCGATCGTCTGCTCCAGCTTGCGCACGCCGGCCTCCCGCGTGTAGTGGCGGATGATGTACCGCACCGCATCTTCGGGAAACTCGATCTGCTCCGTCGTGATTCCGTTCTCCCTGATCTGCCGCGGAATCAGGTACCGGTTTGCAATGTGCACCTTCTCCTCTTCGCTGTAACCCTGCAGCGGAATGATCTCCATGCGGTCGATCAGCGGCGGAGGCACCGTGTCCAGCATGTTCGCAGTACAGATGAACAGCACCTTCGACAGATCGAACGGCACGTCCAGGTAATTGTCGCGGAACGTATTGTTCTGCTCCGGGTCGAGCGTCTCCAGCAGCGCCGAAGACGGATCGCCGCGGAAGTCGCGGCCCAGCTTGTCCACTTCGTCGAGCATCATCACCGGGTCGTTGGTTTCCGCCCGCCGGATGCTCTGGATGATCTGTCCGGGCAGAGCCCCGATGTAGGTTCTTCGGTGGCCGCGAATCTCCGCTTCGTCGTGCATGCCGCCCAGCGAGATGCGCTGGAACTTGCGGCCCAGAGCGCGCGCAATCGACCGGCCCAGGCTCGTCTTGCCCACCCCTGGCGGCCCAACAAAACACAAAATCGGCCCCTTCATGTTCGGCTTCAATTCCAGAACGCTCAGGTAGTCCAGGATTCGGTCCTTCACCTTTCTCAGTTCGTAGTGGTCCTCGTCCAGAATCTGCTTGGCCACATTGATGTCGATCTTCGATCCCGAACTCTTGGCCCACGGCAGCACCGCCAGCCATTCGATGTAATTCCTGGTGAGCGAATAGTCCGCGGCCATGGGCGACGTGCGCTGCAAGCGCGCCAGCTCCTTCAAGGCCTCCTTCTTCACCTCTTCGGGCATGCCCGCCGCCTCGATCTTCTGGCGCAGCTCTTCGACGTCGCGCTGGCCCTCGTCCTGCTCGCCCAACTCTTTCTGGATGGCCTTCATTTGCTCGCGCAGATAGTAGTCGCGCTGCGACTGCTGCACCTGGTCCTGCACCTCGGTCTGGATCTTGGCGCGCAACTGCTGCACCTCGATCTCCTTGGCCAGAAGCTTGTTCAGCTGCTCCAGCCGTTCCGCGATGCTGGGTGCCTCAAGCAACTGCTGCTTTTCGTCTGTGGTCAGGAAGGGCAGCGAGGACGCCACAAAATCCACCAGCCGCTCCGGCTCCTCGATGTTCGCGGCGATCGACCGCAATTCGTCGGAGAGCGTAGGCGACTCGGTGACGATCTGCTGAAACTGCCCGATCACGTTGCGCACCAGCGCTTCAAAGTTCGCGGACGGCGCAGGCTCCACGTCCTCCAGCGTTTCGATCTCCGCCACCATGAACGGTTCGGACTGGACAAAGCGCACCAGCCGCACCCGGCTTACGCCCTCGGTAAAGACAAACCGGCTCTGGTTGGGCATCCGTACCACTTTGTGCACGGTTGCCAACGTCCCCACGGAGTGCAGATCGGCCGGCTTGGGAGTATCCAGGCGGGGATCCAGTTGCGCCGCCACCACAATCGCCCGCTCCTCCCCCAACGACTCGATCAACTGGATGGAGCTCTCCCGGCCCACCGTGAGCGGAAGCACGGCGTGAGGGAATAGCACCGTGTCGCGCACGGGCAGCACGGCGATCCTGCGCGATCCCGGGGCGTTCCCTGGAGAGGGGTTCTGGGGTGGTACGCTTGGCTGGTTTGACATTGAGCGTCCTCGTATCAACTTTCCTTCATTAGATTACTCAGAATTGCGAAAGTTGCAAGTTTCGCCTTCCCTCCCGGCATCTCCTTAAGCCACTTGTGCCTTTTCCTACGTTCCAGTTCCCGCCGGGGTTCTCACATCCGGCTTACCGAAAGCAGATCGACCTACGCCAGGTGGAAATGCACGCCGGCACCCGGCCGCTGTCATCTCCGGCGTTGGATTCTCTAAGGCATGCCCCCTCCCATTGGGATGGCACGCTAGCGGTCTTGGATGCTATCGGCGGAAAGGGCCGGAAAGTTAGAGTTAGGGGCCGGCGCCTCAAGGAGATTTTCCGCTGGCAAATGCCCGAGTCCTGCACGCGCCTCAGGCCCCGGGCCAGGCGTCGATCGAGCGCTTGCCCGAATTGCCCAGCCCCCATGAGGGTCAGTCCGGCCAGGTCACAGACCCTTGGGCGCCACTCCACGTTCGATGCTGCCACCTTTTTCCTGCTTGATGGCCGACTCGATGTGCTCCCACACTTCGTCCGGCGGTTCCACGCTGGGAAATAGTTGGCGGGCTGCCTCAGCGATAGTTTCCAGATCGGCCAGCAGGGCCCGGCATAGCTCGCAGCTCTGGAGATGGGGATGGGCGGTGGCGTCTTTCCCCGAGCTGATCAGCTCGGGAAGTTGCGCCTGGAACTCGGCGCAACTCAACTTGCTGGGATCGCCGGTCATGGCCGCTCCTCCTGGCGCTTTTGGGCGCGCAGGGCGTCGCGCAGCTTCAGGCGCGCCTTGTGCAATTGCGACTTGCTGTTGCCGATTGAGCAGTTCAGCATCGAAGCTATCTCATTATGCTCAAAACCCTCGACGTCGTGAAGGATAAAGATGAGCCGGTAGCCGGCCGGCAGTTCGGCCACTGCGCGTTCCAGGAAAAGCCGGTCGATGACCCCGGCCAGCGTGAGATCGGGAGCGCCAAAGCTGCGGCTGGGGCCTTCCTCGGGAGCGGGCTCCATGGCTTCGTCGAGAGAGATGAGCGGCAGTCCTTTCTTCCGTAGCTGCATCAGCACTACGTTGACGGCCAACCGGTGAAACCAGGTGGAAAAAGCCGAGTCTCCCCGAAAGGTGGCGATTTTGCGATGCAGCTGCAGAAACGCCTCCTGCGTCAAATCCTCGGCCTCCGCGACATTGCCCACCATGCGTAGGCACAGTGAGTAGATGCGCCGCTTGTGCAGAGAATAAAGCTGGGCAAATGCCTGATGATCGCCGGCCTGCGCGCGCGCCAACGCTTCGGCTTCTTCACGGTTCGCCGGGCTCGAGCGTGTGGAGCTCGCGGCTTGACCCACTGGGACGGCAGGCGGCGGCTCTGAGCCGTGATTTGATCCGATGCGGCTGGACGCCTGCACGGGCGATGGGGAATTGGACATGCGCTCCCTTCGGGATCGTTCTCGAAATCGGTTCTCGTGCGCGATCGCAAAACCTGAGATGGTCGATCCCAACTCCACGACCCTCAACTTCGGGGTCTGCGCTCATTTGAGGGGCGACAGGTCTTCTCCCCAGGGGTGAAGAGTCCGCAGTGAAAGCCAATCCGCCCACCACAACCCGAGTCGAGGTCCGGGGTCCTTATTGACAGCATTCCTTCCGGCTGGTCTATATCGCGGGTGTGGAGGGAGCGGCGGCTCGAACCGGAGCTCAACAAAGCAGAGCTGTTCTGGTTTTGCCGTAGCTTCCTTCCTCGTTAGTATAAGGGGAGTGGCCAGGATTGGTTGAGATTGAACAAAAAACGGTAGAAACCGCTTCCCATTGAGAACACGAGTTGAGCCGATCCTGCTTTGTATTGGGATCGGGCTCTGCTGCACTTCTTCATAAGATATGGTCTTGCGAACAAAGCCGGCAGAAAGGTGCGGCGCTAACCCGGGGCCCCGGCGACAGGTCTTCGTCGACGGGGTGGCTCGCCCATCTCATCGGCCACACGACCCCACGACTCAACCTCTTGTCTTCATGGCGGAGCAGGCAGGCCTGCGAACTGGCAAGGCGCGAAGCCGGATTTTCTTCGCGTGGATTCTTTTCTGCACCACGGGCGCGACTTTCGCGGGCTGGTGTCAAGGGCCGGCCACGGTGCCCCCAGCCGGCTCAAGTGCCTCTCCCAAGGTTGATCCGCCAGAATCCCCGGCTCCGGGTCCGGTGAACAATTCCGTTCTGGCGTGGGACGGTTTGCCGGTGAGGCGCATCTCGTTCGAAGGCGTCCCGGCCGACCGGCTCGCCCCGCTTCCGGGACATCTCGCTCAGGCGGAAGGAGCACCACTCAGCGCCGATGACCTGAAAAAGAGCCTGCGCCAACTGTATGCGACCGGAGTCTATGACACCGTCGACGTCGAGGGATCGCGCGAGGCGGACGGCGTGGCGTTGGTTTTTCTCGGAACCCCGCGGACCTTCATCGGAATCGTGAGCGTGGACGGAGCTCCAGGGGCCACCATGAACACCCAACTGCAGCGCGCCTGCCAGCTCGAAGCCGGAACCCGTCTGACTCAGGCCGGGATGCTTCGGGCAGTTCAGCAGATGCGCGCCACGCTCGAGGAGAATGGCTATCACGAAGCGACTATCGCGCAAACGGTGACGCCACACCCTGAGCAACAACTCGCCGACATCGCATTTCGCGTGGTCGCAGGGCCGCGGGCACGCGTCGGCACGGTTACGGTCACTGGCGATTCCGGGATGAACCTGGAAACATTCCGCCGCCATGCCCATCTGCGCACCGGCGCCCACGTGGACCACGACACCGTCAATCGAGCCCTCGATGGTGTGCTTCGCGCGTTTCAGAAACAGGATCGCCTGGAGGCCGAGGTCAAGCTCGAATCCGCGGCGTACGATACGGCGGCGAAAGCCGTCAACTTCCGCTTTTCCGCCAACCGCGGACCGGTGGTGAAAGTCGACGTCGAGGGCGCCGGCATTGACCCGGCGCGCGTCAAGCGGCTGGTTCCGATTTTTGAAGAAGGAAGTGTCGACGAGGACCTGCTCAACGAAGGCAACCGCCGCTTGCGCGACTACTTTCAGCGTCAGGGCTACTTCGACGCCAGGGTCGATCACGATCTGCATTCCCTGGGAAGCACCCAGGTCAACATCCTCTATACGGTTCAGTTGGGACCGCGCCGCCGCGTGGAAAAAGTTTCCATCGCAGGAAACCATTACTTCGCCTCCGCAACACTCATGGATCTGATCGGCGTTCATCCCGCCGGTGCCCTCGACCGCCACGGCGTTTACAGCCAGGCGCTGGTATCGGCTGACGTAAGCGCGCTTGAAGCCGTGTATCGGAACAACGGCTTCGCGCAGGTGAAGGCTACTCCGGAAACCAGTTCTCCGGAAACGGTTGCAGTCGATAACCCGCCGCCCGGCGCCAATGCAGCCGGACGGCAAGTCGCCATCGCGCGAACCGCTCCACTCGAAGTGACCTATCGCATCGTGGAAGGCCAACAATTGCACGTGGGCGCCATGCGGATCGATGGCAACGAACATATACCGGCGGCTACGCTCACGGCGCTGATCAACACCACGCCGGGTCAGTTGCTTTCACCGCGCAACCTGGCTGGCGACCGCGACGCGCTCGTTACCGAGTACTTGAGCCGCGGCTTCGAGCAGGCGGCCGTAAACGTGGCCCAGCAACCGGAACCCTCCGATTCCAATAAGGTCGACATCGTCTTCCATATCGATGAGGGAGAGCAGGTCTTCGTTCGCAACGTGCTGTTGACCGGCCTTGAATTCACGCGCCCTCAGACGGTGGCGCGGGCCATCACCATACACCCCGGCGATCCGCTCAACCAGACCGCGCTCGCCGATACGCAGCGCAATCTCTACGCGTTCGCACTCTTCAACGAAGTGAATACGGCGGTCGAAAATCCCAACGGCGGCGCGACCCGGAAGACAGTTCTGCTGCAAGCGGTGGAAGCGCGGCGTTGGACGTTGACCTACGGCTTCGGCTTCGAGGCGCAAACCGGCCAGCCGCAAAACAACTGCGCCGGCGCCACCGCCGGAGGTGTCGCATGCAGCCCCAACGGCAAAACCGGCGTCAGCCCCCGCGTGCTCGCTGCCATCACGCGCAATGGCCTTTTTGGCCGCGAGCAATCGATTTCGCTGCGCGGAACTTACGGTTTGCTTGAACAAAGTATCGGCATCCAATACCAGATCCCGCACCTTGAAGGAAATCCCAACTTCGGCTTCACCTTTTCCGGCGGCTATGCCAACAGCCTGGATGTTTCAACCTACGTGGCTTCCCGGCTCGAAGGCGCATTCCGCGGGACCGAAACCTTCAATCACCCAGGATCGTGGCTTTCCAGAGCGAACACCTTCATCTATGAGCTGGATTTCCGTCGCGTCAAAGTATCCGCCAGCAGCTTGCAGGTCTACCCCGCCGAGATCTCCGAACTGTCGACGGCGACGCGCGTGGGCGGCCCGGCATTCACATGGCTTCGCGACACCCGGGACGTGCCAATGGACGCGCGCCGCGGCACCTACACGAGCTTTCAGGAGTTCCTTTCCGACAGGTTCTTCGGCGCTCAGGCCGAGTTCAACCGCATCGACGCTTCGAACTCGAGCTATTACAGCTTTAATAAGGGCCAGTTCGTCGTTGCCCGCACTACGCGCTACGGCCAGATTCGCGCTTTCGGCAACGGTTCAAGCGAGCTGATTCCACTACCCGAACGTCTCTACGCCGGCGGCCCCGTTTCTCTGCGGGGGTTTTCTCAGAATGCCGCCGGCCCGCGCGATCCCGAAACCGGTTACCAGATCGGCGGCGCGGGGGCGCTCATCAACAGCACGGAGTTGCGTTTGCCGCCACCCACTCTGCCCTGGCTGGGCAATACGGTCAGCTTCGTGATTTTTCACGATATGGGGAATGTTTTCACCAACGCTGGCGATGCATGGGCCAGTTTTCTGCGCGTGCGCCAGCCGGACAGCGTTGCGTGCAGGACGCTCACCTATGGGTCCCCTGCCAACCCGCCTGAACCCGGTCCTCCCGATACTTCAACGGGCAGGCATGGCGCCTGCAGCTTCAATAACTTCTCTCATACGCTGGGATTGGGCCTGCGCTATCACACGCCGGTCGGGCCGATCCGGTTTGATGTCAGCTATAACCTGAATCCGCCCATCTACCCGGTGAACATCAACTACTCGATTCCGGTCGGGCCCGCGACTCCGCTCGGTCCATATCAATCCCCGTACGTGGGACAGGCCCCGCATATCAACTTCTTTTTCAGTCTGGGGCAGGCCTTCTGATGCGCAGACAAGCTCTAATCCGCTTCGCAACCGCCCACCAAGTACCGCCGGTCTCCAGAAGAACTGTACCGCCGGTCTCCAGACCGGCTGTAGTGGCGGCTTCCTCGCCGCCACATGGTGTGCGGATTTGGAGGCCCGCACCAGCTCTGGCTGAATGGTCAATCAACATCTCGGTTTGTCTGTGCCTTCTCTTCGCGGTCAATGCTGTACAACCGTCGGCCCAGGCTCAACAGCCCGCGACTGCCGCCCCCGTCGTCCTTGACCGCGTCGTCGCCGTGGTCAACCAGCATGCCATCCTGGCCAGCGAGCTGGACGACGAGATTCGCCTCTCTGTTCTCGATCCCAGCGGAGTGGGCCGGGGCCAGCTCACGCGGCAGCAGGCGCTGGAGCAGATCGTCAGCCGTACCCTCATCGAGCAGCAAATCCCCCAGGAAGACATGCAGGCCATTGAACCCTCGCCCGAAGAGGTCGATGCCCGCCTGGACGAGCTCCGCAAACAATTACCCGCCTGCGTGCATCAAAAGTGCGCCTCCGACGCCGGCTGGAAGGCATTCCTGACTGCGCACGGGCTCACGCCGGACCGCGTCGGGACTTATCTTCGCTATCGTCTTGAGATTCTTAGCTTCATCGAGCAACGATTCCGGCAGGGCATTCAAATCTCCCCGCAGCAGATCGAAACCTACTATCACGACACGCTGCTTCCGCAGTACACGCCGGGCGAAGCCGTTCCGCCTCTCGATCAGGTCGCTCCGCGCATTCAGGAGATCCTGCTGCAACAGCAAGTCAACGTGCTCTTTGACAACTGGCTCACGAATTTGCGGAAGCAGGGCGATGTGGAAGTGCTCGACCCGGAACTGGAATCGGCTGTTGCCCCCGAGAGCCCGCAGAGAGGAGAGCCATGAGCGAACACGACACCGCGCCCATCTCTCCCGAGCCGCCGATCCCGCCCGCATCGCCTCCGCGCAAACCGCGCACTCGTCTGCGCCGTTTCTTTGTCCGCCATCTTCCGCTTACAGCCGGCGTCGCGGCCGTATTGTTTGTGATCGCGGCCATTGGCCTCTATTTCGTCGCCAGTTCTGCCATGTTCGAGAATCTCGTTCGCAAGCGCCTCATTGCTCAAATTGAAACCGTCACCGGCGGCCGCGCCGAGATCGAGTCTTTTCACTGGCGCCTGCTTTATCTCGAGGCCGAAGCAGGCGGCATCGTGATCCACGGCCTGGAAGACCCCGGCGACGCGCCCTACGCCCAGATCGACCGCCTGCGCGTGCGGTTCAGCGTGCTCGGCTTCCTGAGTCCTCACATTCTGCTGCGCGACCTGGAGATCGCCCAGCCCAGACTGCACCTCATCGTCTACCCCGACGGATCGACCAATCAGCCGCATCCACGCCGGCCGGCAAAACGCGGCAAGTCCGCCATCGACACGCTATTCGATCTGCACGCGAGCAAGATTGCGGTCGGGCAGGGCACTCTGGATTACGACAATCGCGCTGCTTACTTCGATTATCAGAACCGCTACCTGCCGCTGGACTTCAAAGCCAGCGACGCCTCACTGGTCATGAGCTATTTTCCCGCCAGTCCCGGCACGCCGGAGCGTTACCGGATCGAGGCCGGGGCCGCGGATCTGACTCTGGCTCGTGACCTGCCGCGAAAGAAAACCCTGCCCGTGCATGGAACCCTCGAACTCACGCTCGATCTGGAGCGTAATCGCCTTTCGTTACCCAGCTTGCGACTGACGGCTCAAGATCCTGGAACGAAAGACCGCGCGCTCGAGGTCACGGGAGTTCTGGAGGATTTCAATCACCCCCGCTGGCAGGCCCAAGCTGCAGGGGATCTGGACATGCGGCTCCTCGATCCGCTCACCGGTTATCCGGATGCGCCCGAGGGCATCGCCCACCTCGACCTCGCCGCCAGGGGCCAGGCGTCTGCGTTTCACATCGATGGCAGCGTGCATGTGCAGGGCGGCTCCTACATCGGCGCTGGCATTCGCGCCACGGGCGTCAATCTGGACGCACGGGTCGATGCCGATCCCGCGCGATTGCTGATCACGCAAATTGTTGCGCACCCGCGCCAGGGCGGCCAAATTGAAGGCTCGGTCGACCTGCATCCGTGGCTCCCGTTCGCTGCGGTCGCACCCGCTCAACTCACGGCAACTGGACCGGAGGAATCTCGATCGAGCCGGAATGTGCTGGTTCGGGTTGCGCCCTTTCCCATTCTGTTCAACGGCAAAGTGACGGCGGAGTTCAAGGATGTGGCGCTGGATACGGTCCTCGACATAGTCGCTCCGCCGGACTATCGGCGCCTCGGCCTCGATGCCCGCCTGAACGGCCCGGCAGCGGCAACCTGGTCCAATGGGGACGCGCGCACCGTCTCCGTGAGTACGACCCTGAGCTTGAGCCCGTCCGGACAGACACCGGCCGGGGAAGCGCCCACGAGCGGCGCCATCGATGCCACCTACACGCAGCGCAACGGTCAGGTGGACCTGCGCAATCTGGAATTGCACCTGCCGGGCAGCGCGTTGGAGGCGCACGGCGAACTCGGCGCTCACCCGCTCAGCAGCCCGTCGGCGCTCACTGTCGATCTTCATTCCCATGATTTGCCCGAATTCGACGCCGCGCTGCGCAGCCTGGGCCTGAAGCGCAATGGCAAGACCGGAACCGCTGCTCTGCCCGTCAACCTGGCGGGTCTGGCCGATTTTCACGGCACGTGGACCGGCTCTTTGATCAAGCCGCACATCGCGGGCACGCTCAACGCCACGCAATTGGCAATCGAGATGCCGTCGGCAGGCGGGAATTCCGGCCAGCCACAGTTTGTCCGCTTCGATTCGGTCGATGTTACGGGCAGCTACTCCGAAGTCCTGATCGCCATCGAACACGCGCAGTTGATTCGCGGCACGGCCAGGGTTGTGCTCAAGGGAACGCTGGACGCCTCGCCTGGCCCAGGGCCCCCAACCACAGCTCCTGGTCGCCGGGGTGGTGAACCGCAACCGGAGTTCGATGCCAACTCCGTCATCCATGCGCGCGTTGACGCCGCCAACATCGATGTCGCGGATGTGCAGCCGTTCCTTGTCGCGAGCCCCGGCCAGAGCCTGCCGGTGACAGGCACGTTCAATGCGCGCATCCAGGCCGATGGCCCCCTCCATACGGTGGCAGCTTCCGGCTCCGTCGAGATGGATCGTGGCACCATCTACGACGAACCCGTCACGCAACTCCGCATCGAGGGCGCGATGGCCAACCGGATGCTGAAGTTGACAGCGGTCACGATGTGGGGAGCGGGCGGCGTCATCTCCGCGTCGGGAAGTTACGACCTCAAAGCGAGGACCTTCCAGGTTGACGCGCACAGCGCCGCAATCGACATCTCGCGGATCGAATGGGTGCACCGGCACAATCTGAATGCGGCGGGCAAGCTGGCAGTCTCGCTCACCGGCTCCGGCACACTTGACGATCCGCACCTGCAAGCTCACGCGACGATAAGCCCCCTCACCCTGGGCGGGCAAAGATTCGGCGCGTTCGAGGCTTTCGCACATACTGCCGGCCATAGCCTCGCTTACAACTTGACGACGCAGATGGAGGGAGCCGAACTGCGCTTGCAAGGTCAGACGGCCCTAACCAGCGGCTATCGAACCCAGGCCCAACTCGACTTTTCCCGGTTCAATGTTGGCGCCCTGTTGCGGTTGGCGCACATCGAGGCCTTTAGCGCCGACTCCACGCTCGCCGGCACAGTGACGATTGAAGGGCCGCTCGCGGATCTCAAGCAGCTTCGCGGCGAGGCCCGTCTCCAGCAGTTGGCGGTGACCATCGCAGGCGTCCATCTCGAAAGCGAGGGTGGCGCGCACGCGACGCTTGCCGACGGCCGCGTCCGCCTCGATCCCCTGCACGTAACCGGCGAGAATACCGACCTGCGCGCGCAAGGCAGTGTTTCGCTCGAGGGAGAGCGGCAACTGGATTTGACGGCGAACGGTACCATCAACCTTAAGCTCGCGGAAACGCTCGATCCCGACCTGACCGCGAACGGCGTCACCACGTTCCAGGTGGAAGCGCATGGACCGCTCAAACATCCTGAGCTGCAGGGCCGCATCGACTTTCAGAACGGGTCTCTCTCGCTTGAGGATTTGCCCAACGGCCTGAGCCAGTTGCACGGCACGCTGGAGTTCAATCAGAACCGCCTGGAAGTGAAATCGTTGACGGCAATGACCGGTGGCGGCCTGCTGAGCGTGGCAGGCTACCTCGCCTACCAGCATGGTATCTTCGCCGATCTCACGGTCACGGGGAAAGACGTTCACATTCGTTATCCCGAGGGGATCAGTTCGCTGGCCGACGCCACGCTGCACCTGCAGGGCGCGCAAAACAACCTCCTGCTCAGCGGCGATGTGCTCATCACACGATTTACCGCCAGCCCCGACCTGGACCTGGCGACCCTCGCCGCCGCGGCAGGCGACGCAGTGCAGACCGTCGTGCCTCCCGATGCCCCCTCGAACCACGTCCGCCTGGACGTGCACGTTGTCTCCTCGGAGCAGTTGAATTTCCAGAACGGCTTCGCCAAGCTGGCGGGCAACGTGGATCTGCGCCTGCGCGGCACCTTGGCCTCGCCTTCGCTTCTGGGCAGCGTCTCAATTACCGAGGGCAGCGCCCTGATTGCCGGAACGCGCTACGATCTCGAGCGCGGCGATATCACCTTCACCAATCCGGTCCGCATCGAACCGGTCATCGACCTCAGCGCCACGGCTCACGTCGAGGACTACGACATCTCCCTCGGCCTGCACGGATCGCCCCAAAAGCTGGCCGTCACGTATCGCAGCGATCCCCCGCTGCCCGAGGCTGACGTCGTGTCTTTGCTGGCCCTCGGCCATACGGCAAGTCAGCAGCGCCTCTATACCCAGCAGCAGGAGCAGGCCATCAGCAATCCCACCACCGACGCGCTGCTCGGCGGCGCACTCAACGCCACGGTTAGCAGCCGTGTGCAAAAACTCTTCGGGGCCGGTTCCGTCAAAGTGGACCCGAACTATCTCGGCGCTTTCGGCAACTCCACCTCCCGCATCACCGTCGAGGAGCAGTTGGGCCGCATCGTTACCCTCACCTACGCCACCGATGTAAACACCACCAGCCAGCAGTTGCTTCAGGCTGAGGTGGCCATCAATCGCCATGTTTCGCTGGTCGTGGCTCGCGACGAGTCCGGCGTCTTCTCCATGGTCATCAAGGCCACACGCCGCTACAAATAAAGCTTCTTGGCCTCGTTTCCGCCTCCCCGTTCGTCCGGATCTCAACATGCATGTTGCTTTGAAAGGGCACGACTTTAGTCGTGCCAGAAGAGAGTTCAAACCAACCGGGCCTTTAGGCCCTGAGGGATGGTTCTCTTCCGGTTCTCCGCCAACGAACGACGAGTCCGGTTTGCCGGCGAGAACCCCCTTGTAATACGTTGGAATACAGCGTATTCTTCTGTATTATGAGTTCGCCGCGTATCGTCAGTTTCCGCATCGCTCCCGAGAGGGTCACCGAACTCGACTCCATCGCCGCAGCCCTGGATCGCGATCGCAGCCACTTGATCAACGAAGCGGTAGAGTCCTATCTGGTCCAGCAGCGCCGCTTTGTCGCCATGATCAAAGAGGGGCTGCGCGCATCGAAGAACGGAGAGACGATCGACGACAAGGCGCTCGGCGATCTGATCGGCTCGTGGGTTAAGAAGAAGCCAGCCAGGAAAACCAGGAAAGCCCGGTCAGGATCGTGAAATTACGATGGACCCTTCCGGCTGTCGATCATCTCCGGGAAATCTTCGAGTACATTGCCGCCGATAACCCTGCGGCGGCCGTCCTCACGGTCGATCGCATTCGGAACGCAATCCGGCAAACTGCCCGCATGCCATATGCCGGCAGAATCGGCCGCGTGGCTGGCACGCGGGAAATCATCGTGCCGGGAACCTCATACCCCGTCGCCTATCGCGTCCTGGATGACACCATCCACGTCCTGGCCATCCTGCATGGCGCACGGAAGTGGCCTGAGTCGTTCTAGTGTCTTGTTCCAGAAGTTTGCATTGGAATTGTCCGGTCATCCTGAGCGAGTCCCGGCGTGCCGGGACGAGTCGAAGGACCTGCATTTCGGGGCCCTCAGTTTAAGGCACGAACTTCTGGGACACCACACTAGGGCTTCAGCAATAGACGGTTCTATACCGCGAATCGCTTCTTCCCGCAACCAAACGGCACTTTTCTGTGTCTAATCAGACGCGTAAGGCAGACGGGCCGGCATCGTCCCCGTAAGCTTGCGGCGGCCGCCCGAACGCACAGATAGGATGAAAGTGGAGGTAACCCCAATGACAAGAACAATTCACTATCGCAGGGTTTTGGGATTCGCCGCGGCGTTTCCTGTTGTGATTCTGGGTGCAATCCTGTTCCTTCCCCAACCGTTGCAGGCGGCCGCGGACCAGCAGGATGTTGCCGGCGCAGTCCGGGCCAAGCTGGGTAAATCGCAGTACAAGGATGTGCAGGTCAGTGTGGACGCGAACGGCGTCGCCACACTCGCCGGAACCGTCAGCCTCTACGAATTCAAGGCGGACGCTGACAAGGCCGCGCACAAAGTGAAGGGCGTCACGGCAGTGCGCAACGAAATCCAGGTCGCCGGCCCGGATGTACCCGACAGCCAGTTGCAGAAGAGTCTGCTCGAAAAGCTCTCCTACGACCGCGTGGGCTACGGCAATGAGTTCGACGCCATTACCCTGAATGTGCAGAACGGAGTCATTACGCTGGGCGGTCATGCACACGACTACCCGAGCAGAGACTCCGCCCTGGCTCTCGTAGCCACCACGGCCGGCGTCAAGGATCTGATTGACGAGATTGAAGTCGATCCCGCCTCGCCGATGGACTGGGGGATTCGGGTCGCGGTGGCGCGCGCCATTTATGGCTACCCATCGCTGAATCGGTACGCCATCGATCCCGCCAAGCCGATCCGCATCTCGGTGCAAAACGGCAATGTGGAGCTGTATGGCGAAGTGGACTCGAAGGCCGACAAAGATGTTGCTTACATTCGCGCCAACAGTGTCCCCGGCGTTTTCAGCGTAAAGAATTACCTGCAGGTGGCCGGCCAGCCCGCCGAGAAGCAGCCGTAGATCTCAACCCGGCGGCACAGTCCTCAGCGCCCCGGCTGCTCATTCGCGGCCGGGGCCTCCGCAATAAGCTCCCCAATATGTATATGCTGTAGAGTGCCTTTTCGCCCGGCACAAACCGTGCGGCAGGATTCCCGCGTCCGTGAAGGAGGCTCGATGGAGCCGGAGGCGCAGCCCGCAGTCGAGAAAGTGCCGCTGGCCGCGCCTGCTCCGGTTGCGGACCCTGCGCGCCAGGCTGCCAGGACGCCTCAGGACGCGCGGGAGCTCCGCGATTTTGAGTGGGCCTTCATCGCGCCGCACGGCTTGCGTGCCGGCTGGTCGATCCTTCTTTTTGCCGCGTTGTACTACCTCTTCCGGTCGGTCGTCGGAACCCTCTTTTTCGCCGCCGGGCTTGTCGGCGAAAGCAACGGCGATTCAGCCGCCGCCGTGCTGGTGGGAGAGCTGATTCCCTTTTTCGCCCTGCTCGGCGCTGCCGCGGTAATGGGTCTCATTGAAGACCGAAGCATCCTGAGCTACAACCTCGCCGGGCCACGCCGCGTGCTGCATTTTCTCTCCGGGCTGGTCGCGGGCTTTGCCGCACTCTCGCTGCTGGTGGGCACTCTGGCCTGGGGCGGCTGGTTGCGCACAGGCCCTGCGGCGCTCTCCGCCGCGCAAGCGCTTCGCTCAGGCGCGCTCTGGGCCTGCGCCTTTCTCATCGTTGGCTCGGTCGAGGAGGGCCTCTTTCGCTGCTATGCGCTCTCCACGCTCACCCGTGGCATCAGCTTCTGGTGGGCGCTTGCCACCCAGTCCGCGACTTGCCTTTACCTTATTCTGAGCGGCGGCGGTCATGGCGCGTGGGGAGTTTACGCGGTTGCTGCGCTGGGCCTCTTCCCCTGCCTCATACTCCACCAAAAGTCTGGGGCGCGGAGCGCATTCTGGCAGGCCGCCTGGGTCACCTCCGCGGTCTTTGGCCTCTATCACACCTCCAACAGTGGCGAGAACTGGATCGGCATCCTTGCCACCTCGTTCATCGGCTTCGTGTTTTGTGTGAGCGTCCGCGTCACCGGCTCGGCCTGGTGGGCAATCGGCTGCCACGCGGCATGGGATTGGGCAGAAACCTTCTTTTACGGCACCGCTGACAGTGGCCTCCAGGGACAAGGTCACTACCTGACCGCGAGTCCGGCAGGCAATCCGCTGTGGAGCGGCGGCGCCGACGGCCCGGAGGGCAGCTTGCTGGTCCTGGGCGCTATTCTGCTGCTGCTTTTGTTCCTCATTGTTTTCTATCGCCGCCGAATCCGCGGCGCGGTTGCCCCATCCTAAATGCGTTCTTTGCGTTTAGGGTGGGATGGGACAAATCTTTTATCGGAACACGACGGAAGCAAATCGAAGCACACTGAGACCGCCATGCACCTCTGGCTCAACCGAAGCGCCGAAATTCCTCTGCGCGAGCAATTGATTACGCAGATCGTTCTCGCCATCCGCACGCGTCAGATGCTTCCCGGCGAGCGCTTGTCCTCGACCCGCGAGCTGGCGCGCCGCTTCGGCATTCATCCCAACACGGCCAGCGCGGCCTATCGCCAGTTGGAGCGCGAAGGCTGGCTCGAGTTCCGCCATGGCAGCGGCGTATTCGTCTCCAGCTCCCTGCCCTCCGCGCAGCTCACGCCTGAAGTCGCGCCCGAAACCATCGTCGACCAACTCATCGGCGATCTGGCGGCCAAAGCGCGCAAGCTCGGCGCTTCCGACGCGCTCCTCCGCTCCCGTCTGGGCCGCTGGCTCTCCTTCGAGCCGCCGTCGCGCTGGCTTGTCATTGAACCCGACGCCGAGCTGCGCAAAATCGTCATCATCGAAATGGAATCCGCTCTGGCGCTGCCGGTCACTGGCTGCACTCCGGCGCAATGCAGCTCCGCCCAGTTCCTCGCGCGCTCCATTCCCGCTGTGCTGCCCAGCAAAGCCGCCGCCGTCCGCAAACTCCTGCCTGCCGGAATCGCCCTCACCCTTCTTGAAGTGCATCCCGTCGTGCCCATCCTGCAGTCCAACCTGCAGCGCTATCTTCCCGAACACGCCGTCGATCTCGTCGGCATCGCCTCGCGTTGGTCTGAGTTCCAGCGCATCGCGCGCACCATGATCGTCGCCGCAGGCCTCGCCCCCGAAAATCTGCTCGTGCGCGACGCCACCCGTCCCGGCTGGAAGCGCGGCCTCGACGCAACCGTTGGCGTCATCTGCGACGTCGCCGTTGCGCGCGATCTCCCCAAAGGCTGTTTCCCTCTCGTCTTCCGCCTGCTCAGCGAGGCCGCGCTCGCACAGCTCCGCACCATTGAAGCCGAGCTCTCCGGCACGCAGACCAATTTCCAGTGACCCTGGTTTTTTCACCTGCACTCGAATCCGTACCGCCGGTCTCCAGCCCCATGTAGCGCCGGGCTCCAGCCTTATGTACCGCCGGGCTCCAGCCCGGCTGTCGTGCGGGCGTCCTCGCCCGCACACGCAGCACCGAATCTACCGCCGGTCTCCACACCCGCACCTGCCGACTCGCCGGCCTGCTCCATCGCTCCCTTGCTCCCTCGTTCCCTCGAACCTCCTCCCATTGCCTCGCCTGTATCAGCGATTGTGACACTCGAGAAACTGTCCTCATTGCCTCTCCACCCCGGTTTCATCCCGCCTACCATCGTCAGGCATGAAACAGATTCTGATCTTCCTGATCGCCATCGTCCTGCCGCCAGCGGCCCTTCGGCCACAGACGTCGCCAGCCGCACCCGCACCACAGCCGCAGGCGTTGCCTGACGCACCGTCCCCCGCGCCTCTGTCCGATCCGGCATGGGATCGCCTGAAGAACCTGACCAACGGCGAGCCCATCGTCGTCCGCAATGACAACGGTCCTCCTGTGCACTGCCTCTTCGCTGGAGCGACTGACGCCAACTTGTTCTGCAACCCACCAGGGAATCCGCTGGGAGTTGGCTTCCGTTTCGATCGCGCCAGCGTGATCAGCGTCGACTTCGATCTGCCGGCGCGGAATGTCGCGCGCTTCGATCGCCCCCTGCCGAACCACCATCCCGCTTATCTCGCCTCCATCATCGCCGGCGGCCTCATCGTTGGGATCGTCGCCACACAAACGGCCGACAGCGCAACAGCCGCCGACGAGGGCCTTATCGGCGCGCTCGTAGTCGCAGCCATTGGCGCGCCGCTCGCCTTTCTCCCGCACCCGTTTGACGCGGGCTTTGCCTACCAGCCCCGCGGATTCGGACGCATGCATTCATCGCTGGCTGGTTTTCACCCGCGCCCGTTTCCTCGTGTCTTCCACGCACGTTAAGGAGCCCTCATGATCCGCAGACCTCTGCCATCCGTCCTTTGCGTTTTCCTTTCGCCGGTGGTCGTGGCACTCGCTCTTCCATCGTCTGCGCAGGCGCAGAAGTACGACCCAAACAACCTTCCCCGACTGCCGGGGGCGGAATTGCTGGTCGAAGGTTATCTGCCGGAGAGGTTTTTGCTTGTTACTGAAGACAAGACGCTCACGCTGCAAGAGGATCAAATTGGACTGGAAGTCAGCCCTAGTATTTCGGCTGACGGAAGCATAGTGGCTTTCGCACATCGCGATCCCGGCGACCTCTCGCGCACGCCGTGGCTAATCGCCAGCACCTATTCCGTAAAGGACGGAAAATGGACCGACCACTCTGAACTAGCATGCGTCCAGGGATCCATTGCAATCTCTCCCGACGGTTCCAAACTAGCTTGTGAAACGTCCCGAACGCGAATCCAGATCCTCGATCTTAAGACCGGGAAGGTGACCTCGGTTGAAGGATCTTCGCAGATCCTTGGCGGTCGTATCAGTTGGTCTCCAGATGGCCGTCGTATTGCCTTCGACAAGATTGCGCCTGGACAGAGATTCATCGAATTCTACGCGATTTACATTTTTGATATCGAAACCGGCGCGATTTCCCAGATCGGCCTTGGCCAGTCCCCTTCCTGGTCGCCCTCAGGGGAGTGGATTGCTTTTGCGAGTTACGTCCAGGTGGATAGGGATCACTCGCAAGATTCGGACTATTACGACGGGCGGTACTTTTCCCGCAGTGATCACCAGTTCAGCATAATGAGTTCTATCGGCACTAACACCCGCATCCTCTTGGGGTTTAGTTCCGGCGTGGACGACGATTCAGAGCCCGTATGGTCTCCCGATTCAAAAGCACTTTTGCTCACAAGGGTGCGCGACCCGGATAACGGTACGTTCGACATCTACATGCTCGACTTGGTCACCCACAAGGCCGCAAAGAAGTTCAAAAACGTCGCGCCTGTTTACGCATGGATCGAGGCGCGATGAAGGTTTGCAGCCATCGACGGCGGTATCCTGATTCTGCCCGATGCCCGACTCCCTTCCAACAAGCCCGTTGCAATCGCCGCCTGCGCCACTCCAGTCGCGCCGCAATCGCCGCTGGCCCCGCATTCTTCTCTGGTGCTGCTGCGCTCTGCTGGTTCTGCTCGCGCTCGCCCCGTTGGCCGGCGTCCTCTGGCTTCGCGCCGCCGCCAAAGCCGCCCTGCCCCAGCTCGACGGCGACCTGCACCTCGTCGGCCTTTCCGCTCCCGTAACCGTCCGCCGCGACGCGCACGGCGTTCCCCACATCGATGCCGCCTTTCTCGACGATCTCCTCGTCGCCCAGGGCTACGTCACAGCGCAGGACCGCCTGTGGCAGATGGACGGCCTGCGCCGCGGCGCCAACGGCGAACTCGCCGAAATCCTCGGCCCTTCGCTCGTCGAGCACGACAAGACGCAGCGCGTGCTCCAGATCCGCCTCACCGCCCGCCGCGTCTACGACCGGCAGTCGCCCGCCGCTCGCCGCATCCTCGACGACTACGCCCGCGGCGTCAATCTCTTCATCGCGCAGTGCGAGCAGTCCAATTCCCTCCCCGTCGAATTCCGTCTGCTCCACTACCACCCGCAGCCGTGGACCGGCGTCGACTCCATCAGCGTGGGCCTGGCGATGGTGCAGACTCTCGATCTGCGCATTGTCACCAAGCTCTCGCGCGCCCGCATTTCCGCCCGTCTCAACGACCCAAAGCTCGAAGCCGATCTCTACCCGGTCGGCTCCTGGCGCGATTATCCGCCCACCGGTATCAAAGTGGACCTGAGCGAGCCGCAGCCGATGCCTCCGCCCACGAAGAACGGCGAAGAGGACGACGAAGACGAAAACACCGAAACCCGTGCGGTTCCCCCTGTAGCGCCGGTCCCCAGACCCGCACTCGCTGACTCGCCGACCTTTCAGTTACGCCGCTTTCCAGCCAGTACCGCCGGTCTCCAGCCTTATGTAGCGCCGGGCTCCAGCCCGGCTGTCGTGCGGGCGTCCTCGCCCGCACTCCCCGCCCCCGTCGACACCCACGCCCTCATGGCTCTTCTCGGCCAGCCCGACTGTCTCGCCTGCGCCGTTGGATCGAACAACTGGGTCATCGCCGGCACGCACACCGCCAGCGGCCGGCCGCTCCTCTCCAATGACATGCACCTGACCCTCCGCGAGCCCGACACCTGGTATATCGCCGATCTGTATTCGTCTGGTTCTCACGGCGCGCCCGGTTTTCATGCCGCCGGAGTTACACTGCCGGGCATGCCGCTCATCGTCGCCGGCCACAATGAGCACGTGGCCTGGGGATTTACCGCGCTCTATGCCGATGTCGAGGATCTCTACACGGAAAAGCTCGACGGCAAGGGCAACTACGAAGGCAACGACGCCCAATGGCATCCGCTCACCGTCGATCGCGAGGTCATCGCCGTGCGCGGAGGCCACGACCTAACGCTCAACGTTCAATCCACCGAACACGGGCCGCTTCTGAACCCGCTTCTGGCCGCGAGCGACCCTCCCACAGCTCTCAAATGGACTCTCTATGACCCCGCGCTGAACAAGATTCCACTCTACGAAATGAACACCGCGTCGAACTGGGCAGAGTTCTCTGCCGCGCTCGCCCAGTGGTGCTGGCCCACGCAGAATCTCGTTTACGCCGACGATCAGGGCCACATCGCCTATCACGCCATCGGCCGCGTTCCTATCCGCGCGGTACAAATGAGTGTCTACGATGTGCCGTTGCCGCACGACGTAATGAATAACCGCCTTGAGTGGTTTCCTTCCCCAAACACAAATCCTCCGCAGATCTACATTCCCTTCGACGCGATGCCCAGCGCCTTCGACCCTCCCTCGGGCTTTCTCGCGACCGCTAATTCCCGCGTCACCACCGACAAGTCGCCCTACGCGCTGACTGACGAGTGGGGCGATCCCTATCGCGTCGAGCGCATCTACAAATCTCTCGACGGACGCGACCATCTCACGCCCGCCGACATGCTGGCCGTCCAGACCGACATCTACAACGAGGTCGACCAGGAGATGGGCCATCGCTTCGCCTACGCCATCGACCACACCCCAGGGCCCGAAGGCAATGGGGATGCGCGGATGCGCCAGGCCGCCGACCTGATGCGCAGTTGGGACGGAAGGCTCACCACCGATTCCGCCGCCGCATCCGTCGTTACGCAAACTCGCGCCGCGCTCTGGTCCATGATCTTCGAGCCGAAACTCGGCAAGCTCGCCTCCGACTACCACTGGAGCGAGGCAACTTTTGCTGAAGAAGAAATCGTGATGCATGCAAAGCCCGAGTGGCTGCCGCCGGGCTACAAGAACTGGGATGAGTTGCTCACCGCCGCCGTGCGCAAAGGCATGAAAAACGGCAAAGCGCCCGCTGACCTGGCCGAGTGGAGCTACGGTAGCTGGCATGTAGTCGATATCGAGCACCCGCTGGCGAGTTTTCTCCCCCTCATCGGCCGGATTGCCGGAACCGGTCCCCAGCCGCAGAGCGGCGACGGAACCACCGTCAAGCAAGTGGGCCGTACGCTGGGCTCGTCGCAGCGTTTCACCATGGACTGGAGCAACATCGATGGCTCAACGGAGAACATCGTGCTCGGCGAAAGCGGCGATCCACTCAGTCCATACTTCCGCGACCAGTGGAACGACTGGTACAACGGAACCACGTTCACGCTGCCCTTCACGCCGTCCGCCGTCGCCGCCCAAACTCGCCACACGCTCCGCCTCTTGCCATGAACGAAAAGGAAACAGAGAATCGGGATCAGAGATCAGGGCTGCCTTACCCCCAAGGTTGTCATCCTGAGCGAGTCCGCCGTGGCGGACGAGCCGAAGGATCTGCGGTTGCTTTTTTCTCAGTTGGATCAGAGATCGATTGCGTCACTGACCCTCAACCTGACCTCAATGATGGGTGCCCCATCCTTTCCGCTGTTCTATCGCGGAAAGGGTGGGAAGGCACGACGCCGGCCTCCGAGGTTTTGTATCAGGGCACGAGCTTACTCGTGCCGAAAATGTCGCAAAATGAGCCAGGGCTTTAGCCCCTGAGGGAACTCGGAGTGCCGGAATGAAAGACAAAGGCCAACCAGAGCCCAGATGGAAAAGATTCGCCGGTCCCGCTGCGATTCTTTTCGCCGCATTCGTCGCCATCGTCCCCCAACTCATTCGCGGCAACTCTTGCGGCCACGACTTCAACGTTCATCTTGTCTCCTGGCTCGATTGCCTCAACGCGTGGCGTCACGGCATTCCTTATCCGCACTGGGCGCCCAGCCCCAACTACGGAGCCGGCGAGCCGCGCTTCGTCTTCTATCCCCCGCTCACGTGGATGCTGGGCGCCGCGTTGGGCGCCATTCTTCCATGGCATCTCGCGCCCATTGCGCTCACGTTCCTCACTTTGGCCGGAACCGGATGGGCCACTCGCGCCCTCGCGCTTGAGGTGTTCGATTTTGACGCGCTCGACCACTTGCCCGCCACGTTGGCCGGCTGCGTCGCCATCTTTTCCGGTTACGCGCTGTTCACTGCCTACGAGCGCTGCGCCTTCCCTGAATTCGCCGGCGGCGTATGGCTTCCGCTCCTCGTTTTGTTTGCGCTGCGTGACCGCCCAACATCACCGGGCCCCATCCTTTCGCGTTTTCTTGGAAAGGGTGGGAAGCCACGAATGCCCGATAGCCGGGTGCCCCCTGTCCCTCGCGTTTGGGGACAGGGGAGCGATCCCGAAATAACCTCCGGCTCTTCGCAATCGCTCTTTCGCCGCGCCTTCTCGGGTTCCACCGCGCCGCTTGCCGTCCTGCTCGCCGGCGCGTGGCTCTCCAACCTTCCGCTTGGCGTGATGGCCGGCTATTTGTTGGCCGGCGTTGCCGTCCTTTCGGCCTTAGTGAACAAAACCTGGGCCCCGCTTCTTCGCGCCGCCGTCGCCACCGTCCTCGGTCTCGGCCTCGCCGCCATCTATTGGCTCCCCGCGGCTCTCGAACGGCACTGGGTCGACATTCGCGTGTCGACCCAGGATCCCGGCTACAACTTCGAGAACAGTTGGCTCTTCGCGCGCCATGCCGACCCAGTGCTTGCATTGCACGACGTGGTCCTCCGCCAGGTCTCCTGGATTGCCGTCTCCATGATCGCCGTCGCTCTCGCCGCCATCATCGTCTGCTATTTCCGTAACTCTTTTCCAAAACCAGAAAAAATTCCCCTGGCGGCCATCCCCATCGTCATCTTCTTCTTCCTGCTCCCCGTCTCACGGCCGCTCTGGCATCTGCTTCCCGAGATGCCCTTCCTGCAGTATCCCTGGCGTTGGCTGGAAGCAGTCGAGGCGCCCATGGCCATCTTCTTCGTCGCTGCCATCTGGCCCAGAGGCCGTCGGGCCCGCAACATCGTGCTTGCCGCGTGCGCTGTGCTCTTTGTCGCGGCCACGGTCTATGCCGGGACAACCTTCTTCCAGGTCTGCGACCCGGAGGACACGGTCGCATCTGTGCTGGCAAGCTACCAGGCGGGCACGGGCTTTGAAGGCTTGGGTGAGTACGAGCCCCCCAACGCCGACAACTCGCAAATCGCCACAGGCTTTCCCGATGCCTGCCTCGTGAGCGATCCATCCATCGCGTTCGGCAAGCCCAACAAGGATGATCCCGACGCAAACCCCGCCTGGGATCCCGGCAAGGACTCCTGCCTGGCCGTCTTCCCAACCGTCGGCGGTCTCCAAACCAATCCCGAGCGCCGGCACATCGTCGGCACGGCCCCTCAGTCCGGCTATCTCGTCCTCCGCCTCCTCCGCTATCCTGCGTGGACCATTCGCCTCAACGGCCAGCTCCTCACCGGAGATCGACTCAGCGCTGTGATCAAGCGCGACGACGGCCTCATCGCCATCCCCGTCCCGCAAGGCCCGGTCGACCTGACCGTCGATTGGACCACCACCCCCGATGCTCCCCTCGGCCGATGGCTGAGCAGCATAAGCGTCCTGCTGCTCTTTGCGCTATGCTTACTGGAAAGAAAGAGCGCCAGTCCCCGTCGAAGATGAAAACCATGCCTGCAGACGTGAAATTGCTGATCCAAGAGGGCGCGGACCTGACCGATCGGACGCTGGAATCCCTGATTCCCTCCGTGGACACGGTCCCGGCGTCGATCCACGGCGCTATGCGCCATTCCGTCTTCGCCGGGGGCAAGCGGCTCAGGCCGGTGCTGGCCATGCAGGCTGGCGTCACCATCGCGGGCCATCTGCCAAAGGGAATCGCGCGTCTTGGCGCGGCCATCGAGATGCTCCACACCTACTCGCTCATTCACGACGACCTGCCCGCCCTGGACAACGACGACCTGCGTCGCGGCAAGCCCACCTGCCACGTGGCCTTTGGCGAGGCCATCGCCATCCTGGCCGGCGATGCGTTGCAGACCCGTGCCTTCGAGGTGCTGTCCGGCCTGGAGTGCCCGCCTGACGCCGCCCTGCAGATCATCGGCCTGATCGCCAATGCCGTCGGCACCGTCGATGGCATGATCGGCGGCCAGGTGCTCGATCTCGAAAGCGAGCACCTCAAGCCAACACCGGAGCTCGTTGAAGCCATCCATCGCGCCAAGACGGGCGCGTTGATCCGCGTGAGCGTGGTAACTGGCGGCGTCTTTGCGGGGGCCACTGCGAACGATGTGGCGCGCCTCAACCGCTTCGGCCGCAAAGCCGGCCTCGCTTTCCAGATCGTCGATGACGTGCTTGATAGGACGGTGGACTCGGCGCAGTTAGGCAAGACTGCCGGGAAAGACCAGGCCACCGAAAAAGCCACCTGGCCCGCCGTCTATGGCGTTGAGCAGAGCTTGCGCGATGCCGCCCAGCTCGTTGAGGAGGCTTTTGCCGCCCTCGAACCCTACGGCACCCGCGCCGATGGCCTGAAAGCCGTGGCGCGCTACCTGGTCGAGCGGAAGAGCTGACCGGCCTTCTGCCGATTCGCGCGCATCAATCCTCCCTGTTCCGCCGCGCAGGATTCCGCGCGCCAACCTGCCAACTTGCGATGTCGCGAAGCGACGCCAACTTGCGAAAAAGTGAACGGCCTGTTTCATCCACCGCGGCTCCGCAAGCGCCGAGTGGCTTTTTCATCGACCGGGGTCCCCACAGACAGGTCTTCGTCTGTGGGGTGGGAGTAAAAGCCACCCTGCAAACCGCCGGGAAGTGCGAGTGAATTGTGGAATCGCTCTAGAAGTTCCCGATTACCCTCCGCAGCTTCTGACTCTGCGTCGAGAGATCGTCGACGGCGAGCTGTGCCCGGCTGAGCAGTCCTTGGAACTCCTCAAGGTAGCCGGGAAGGGTGTCCCACCAGGCGCACACGGTTTCCTGCTGATCGAGCATAGCCAGCGCTGTGCCCGCGGCGGCGGCCACCAGCCCGGCGCGCCGATTGCCGGTTAGCAGCAGCGCACCGCTGGCGGCAAGAGTGCTCGCCGCGGCAATGAGAATCCAGTCCGTGGTACTGGCGCCACCGGCGGGCGGCGCGCCACCCAATTCGTCAGTTTCTTTCGATAGCGGCACTACCACCATGACCCCTCCTTGCATTCCCGGCCGAAGTCCGGCGCGGAAACAGAATTGCCTATCAAGTATCACTCGAAAACCGGCAGCCCGGCGACTTTTCTTAGGCGCCGGCCCGGAAAAGCACGCCCTGCCTCGGCGGCAACGAATCGTTCAATCCAGGTCGATCTCGCGCAACGGCTTTTCGTCGGGGGCGTCCTTGGCTTTGCGTAGCGCCTCGGCAAATCGCTTCTCCATCAGATCGGCCTTGTTCTTTTCGGCGTCCACGCTCTGCCGGAAGATCGACTCCGTCCGCTCCCCATGCTCGCGCATGGCCTGGGCCGCAGTCTCCAGGTCCTCGAACATCCGCTTCCGTGGCGCCGGGGTATGGCTCACCAACAGCCCGGTTGTCCCGTCGATCTTGAGCATCGCCCCGCACTCCGGGCACGCCACCTCGAACGTATTGTCCTCGTTCTCAGCCATTCCACCTAGCATTGTATGCGCTTGACCGGCATTTTGGCAGGACCTTGACGGGCCCGCTGCCGTATCCCCGGCGCACCGGTCGCAGCGCCAAGTTTAGCGCCGGTCTCCAGCCCTACGTACCGCCGGGCTCCAGCCCTATGTACCGCCGGGCTCCAGCCCGGTTGTCGTGCGGGCGTCCTCGCCCGCACCCCGCACGGACCGACGCCTCACCTCCGTGTTGTCACCCCTCGCGCCTTCCCCGCTACCGCGTCATTCGATCGTCACGTGCAAATCGAATTGCTCCTCGTTCGGATCTGGCTTCTCCCAGGAGCGGACGTAATGGAGCAGCAACACACCCGTCCCCTTGTCCCTCGGCTCGAACTTGAAGATCTGCACAATCGGCCGTCCCACTCCCGGCTGCGTCGCCTCCGTCTGCGATTGGCCGCTCAGTTTCAGCAATGCCGTCGATTGCTTGTGCACATACCACGCGTATCCGGTTGTGGGATTGGAGCTGAGTCGAACCTCAAGAACGTCTCCTGTCTTCAGATGCACCGTGGAGCCCTTGTCCTTGTCGGTGACCGCCTGGGTCGCCGCGGACGCCACGGTTGAACAGCAAACCAGCAGGAAGATCGCAATGGGAACTCGCCCAAACCCGGAAAGAAACCGCCCGCACGCACTTCGAACGAGCATGGAAGACTCCCTTCGCGCGATGGCGCCCACCGCACTGTTCCGCCGCGCAACCCGAAGATAACTCCACTGCGCCTCGCGCGCAAGGCGCAACGCTCCCGCGTACTGTCTCAGTTTGACTGCGCCTTGAAAGGGCACGAGCGGGGCGCCTGGGTGCCCACTGGGCCGGGCCGGGTCGCGGGCCGTAACCGCCGCAAAATTAATGAGGGCTTTATTGTTGATTGGATAAGTAGTCATTATGGTGTGACCGGCTCGATGCGCTAGTCGTGGGTTAGGCTGAGTTTGTTTGAAGAACGTCGGTCCAGAGCCACAAGCGGAGGGAACCGGTCATGAGAGAGAAGTTACGATTTTTGGGCTTGGATGTCCATGCCGAAACGATAGCCGTAGCCGTTGCCGAGCCGGATGGCGAGGTACGCAGCCTG
>Ga0182027_10000227_pt1 | contig 95094 bp, 72 predicted proteins | sample 712E1DmetaG_FD_121300 | JGI IMG/M metagenome (GOLD analysis project Ga0182027, IMG submission 121300) | Permafrost microbial communities from Stordalen Mire, Sweden - 712E1D metaG (Illumina Assembly) | ecosystem: Environmental > Terrestrial > Soil > Wetlands > Permafrost | place: Sweden... | reverse complement strand
CCAAATGGGTAGCATTGTCGCCAACTATAGGAATGTCGCTACGCGCAAAACATCCCGCTTTTTCAGCAATGTCGCTAGTTACTAGCGGCATTGCTGCCTACGAGCTTGTATGCCGCAAGTCTATTTTTGCTAGCGGACTTCGAATTCTAGTAATTGCCGATTTGCTTACATGAGTATAAATTTCAGTAGTCTTACTGCTGCTATGCCCAAGCAGTTCTTGAATATATCTAAGGTCGGTGCCTTGTTCAAGCAAATGCGTTGCAAAACTATGACGGAGGCAATGAATTCCCCCTTTCTTAGCAACCCCTGCATTTCGGCAAGCGTGATCATAGATAAGTTCGATTGATCTTGTCGCAATTTTATGTCCCGGTGTTTGGCCTTCAAAAAGCCATGTTTGACCTTCTGTCATTTTTAGGTACTTTTCAATTTCCGGCTTAAGAACCGCATCAATCATAACCGAACGGTCTTTCATCCCTTTTGCTTTTCGAATATTAATAATATCGCGATCCAGGTCAAAATCTTCACGTTTTAAATAGCTTAGCTCACTAAGCCGAAGTCCGCAACCATATGCAAACATAATTATAAGACGATGTTTAGGATTTAAGACGGAAGAAATGATTTTACCGATTTCCTGCTCAGAATAAACCTTTGGCAAAGGCCTACCGGTTTTCATTCGAGGGAGGGTTTCAACAGGAACCCTAAATTTAAGGACATTCAAATAAAAAAATTGGATGGCAGCCGTTACAAGGTTGACCGTTCTGGCGGAATATTTCTTGGATTCTTTTAAATAAAGCTGGAACTTTTTAATTTCCGGCACATCGTTTTCCGTAGGTGCTTTATTGAGCCAGTTTAAGTATTGGCTGACAGCCGCCCCATAGTTTTTAATTGTTCGAAGACTGTAATTCCTGACCTTGAGTTCCGTTTGCATACCCTTCAAGTATTCGGGAATGCTTGACGAAACAATCGCTTCTGCCGGTTTTGGGGGCTTGGGGGGCGTTGATAAAATATTTGCGGAGCGAAGTCTATTATCCGGGAAATTTGAAACAGGTCCTCGTTTAATGCTCTCGACGTGTTTGTCCGACCGTATAACGTTCGTATAAAAAAACACCAATGCATCGCGGAAAAACTTTTCCTGCTTTTCGGATTTGGCATTTTTTATCAAAAACTCAAATGCTTTTTCTTCAGGGATCATTCCGGGGTGGCACGTGTGGGAAGCCAAATATTGATCGACTATATCGACAAAACCGTCCGCTGTTGATTGCCTGAATTTATTGGAGGGCAACGCTTGACGCATTTTCTCAAGCCAGATTCCCCGCCATTGCTCCAAAGACGGTTTTTGCTTTTGTTTCTTAAGTGTCATTGAAGGGGTGCTTATCATATACGATAATATCGATAAATGCTTTGACTAAAGTCAAGCAAAATTCCTTACCGCCGTTACGACATTTAAAAATAGGCGGGCACAGAGTCTTTTCCATTGCAATCGGCAAAGGCGATTTTTATTATATTTATTCTACGGTTCAGCCTTTTGTCCCTCTCTCGGAGAGGGTGGTCTTGTCGAAGAGAAAGGCCGGGAGAGGTCCCATGGTTTTCATCAAATATCACTTGCCTGATTTCCTCGTTGGAAGAATTACGGAGTCCGTTTACGACAAATGGCTTAACGCGAAAGCCAATACCTTGCGTCAAAGAGACCTAAAAAATAAGCGCCCGTTCGCAACCGCCAATTCAAAGGCAATGTACAAAGAAAAGATCCATGCCGCAGTCACGGAAAACGGCCGATATGACCCGTACACGAAAGACGCCCTGCAATGGGAACTCGTCAGCACGTGGGACGCGAACAAGGCCAAGAACGGTCAGGACGGCTACCGCGACAAGTTTCTGCTCATGCCCACGGTCGATCATATCGACCCCGAAGGCGAAGTATTGGAATTCGAAATCGTTTCGTGGCTTGTAAACGACTGCAAAAGCGGACTCAATCCCTCACAATTCATCGACCTTTGCAAAAAGATCATAGCCAATATGGGAGAGGGCGGCCGTGGGTTCCTGAGCAGTGTCGAAGGAAAGGCCGGGAGAAGTCGTTTTTATCCCTCTTTCGGAGAGGGCGGCCGAAAAAAGGCCGGGAGAGGTCGTACCGTGGCAAGCAGCACCGAGAGCCCCATGAACACGAACCCCACGTCGCGCAGTATCAGCACCCACGCGAAGTTTTCCCCCAGGCCGCACCCGCAGTCGAAATCGACCCCGAAAAGCGAAATTCCAAGCTGGCGCGCAAGGAACAACGCTCGGTAGGAGAGGGCCGGAATGAAAAACGCGTGCATTCCCAATATGACAAGCGCTCCCGATGAAGGCAATAACCCCAGCACAAGGCACGTGCCGGAAATCAATTCTATCCACGGCATGCAGACCGCCATAAAGGGGATGACTGTCGCGGGCACTATCCGATAGGCGTCGATAATCACCGCGAGCTTGTCGGGATGAAAAAGTTTCGTCGAGCCGCTGACGATGAATACGATCCCCAGTAAAACCTGGATAAAGGCAACGGCACGTCTGTTTTTTCCTAAAAACGTAAAAACGGCGAAGCCTATGAGAAGCATGACAAGATCGCGGAAATAGCTTGTGACCGGCATTTTCTTGGTTTTCGGTGCGCCGGACTGCCCATGGTCGATGGGGTATTTGGCGGTTTCCCAAAACGCATATCCTTGCTCGAACAGCATAATGTGTTTATATCCCCGCGACGTGAGAAGCTCGGCGAGCAGGCGGCTCGTTTCGCAGGTGTCATCGTTATGGGGGCCGCTGATGCCCTGGCAGTATACCACCATGGGCGTGGACCGGTCGAAGGCGGCCGAAAAAACGCCGAAACGCTTGTCGATATCGTAATAGTCAAGGTTATAGGCGCCCGGTATATGCCCGTCGCCGAACATTTCCGGGGTCCTGGCGTCAACGAACTGCGTTTTTTGCTCATGGAGCATGAGCGCTTTTTTCAGGTCGATTTTTATGGTCCCGGTCGAAGACTTTTGCATGATCGTAAGGGGGTTTTTAGAAACGTGATTGGCCGCGAGGCCGATAAGTATCGAAAAAAAGAGTATGCAGACCGTTCCGACGACGCATTGCGCAATCGTCGATTTTCTGAGGAGTACGCCAGTGATTTTCATAAGAAATCGCTCATGGTTAAGAATTTACGCAAATTTCGCGCCCTGAGGCCCTTGAAGGGCCGCTTGATGAAATGGTTTTGCGATTGAATTATCTACGCGAAACGCATAGATAATTCCTGAAGAGGTTATTCCCTGACTTTAAAAACGTACGGCTTGAACCCGACTCCCATGCTTTTGCAGGCGGTATTTATTGAACCGCCCGATACATCATGCTCGACCATTCTCCCCGTTGCATCGTACATTGTAAAGTGGGAAGCCTGATTATGGGTCGAGGAAAAGGACGTGGGTAATGCGGCAAATGCCGAGGCCGATTGTCGCGCCGAGTTCGTTTTGACGGATTTTAGCATAATTCCCACGGGCTTTAAGGAATAGCCCTCGAAGTTGGAGATTTTCAGCGTAAAGCTTGCGGCGGCCGTTTTGTCGATTATAATAACCTTATGCGTCGAATCGTACGAATAACTCGTCGCATTGGTAACATTGGTGGGAGCAAGGAACGATTTAACGCGCAGCCGATAGTTTATTGCCGTAGGGCCGGTTACGGTGATGGTCCCGGACGTTTCGTTCATGGTAATCGTAACGTCTTCATAGGTCACGCCGGTTCCGAGCGGCCGGTGAAAGGTCATGGTCGAGGTCCCGTATGGATACATTAAAACGGTTATTTTACCGGTGGCGGTCGAATCGCCGTGGCCGGTCACGTTCGTTTTTACGTCCAAGGGAATAATGGCGCCCGCGCGAATGAATATTGGAAATTGATTGAGGGGAACAGCGTAACCCGTTTTCGTCGTAGCGCCCGCGTAATTCGACGCTACGGTGTTTTCATCCCAATAGTCAATCCAATGGTCGCCCGTGGGGAAGGTGATGTTTCGCGCCAAGACGTCGCTTGTTATCAGCCCCACGAAAATATCATTGCCGAGCTTATGGGTATAATTGGTTTTATCGCACGACTTCATTTGCGAACCGCCGTTAAGATGACAATCTACGATCCCGCTGAAATTATAGGGCGATAGCTCGCGGTGCAAGGTGGCAAAATACCGGTAAATACTGACCGTTGTCGTGTCCCAATACCACGGAACATGATTGGTAAGGCCGCCATTGGAACCGCCGTTTTCCATATAGGGCGTCATGGCGCCGAATTGGGCGTAGCGGATAAGCGAATTTTTCGTGGGGCTTGTGCCGGAATAGCCTCCCACTTCGACGCCCGGGCAACCATAGCCATTGAGAGCGGTTTGATACACGAACCCCGCCTGAGAAACGATCCCCGAGAAATCCCCGGCATAATCGCCCTGCCAACAGAGCGGGTCCCTGGAAATCGACGCTTTATTCTCCGTGCCGCTCGGCGTGCCCGCATAGCCTCGGGCGGTTATCACGTTTTCCGGGTTTTTGGCGATCGCATGATCGTAGATGGTTTGGTAGTAATATTTCTGGAACGTGGTAAGGGCCATGGTCGCGCCTTGGGTGCTGCCGGCCGACAAGGTCACCGTGGAGCCGCCTAAATAATCGGGCCCCATGTCGAGTTTCCATCCGTCAAGACCCATGTTGAGCACATTGTCCATTTTAGCGTCGAGCCAGGCCTGGGCCTGCGGGTTCGTATGGTCGATATGGACGCCGCTGCCTTTCCACCATGTTCCGTCTCCGGAATTGGGATTGACGACGTACTTGTCGGTTTTTACGGTGGTATAATCCGGACTGTCGTTATCGATCCACGCAGTGGCCCAGCAGATGACCCGAACTCCCTGCGCATGGAGCGCGGTGATCATTGCCGAAAAGGTGGCGTAGCGGCTTTGATCGGGAACAAAGGTGTTATAATAGGTTTCCCAAGGGCTATCGACCATGACCCCGCATACCGGGATATTTCGCGAAAGGTAATTTTGTACCAGTTGCGTGGTACTGGTCTGGGTGTTGGTCATGTCCTCCCAAACCCAAGGCCCAAGCGCCCAATAGGGGGTTATCGGAGGGTTTCCCGGAAACGGATCGGCGGCCCGAACATTCTGAATGCTAAATAGCAAAAGAAACAAAACCGTAATCGACAACCCGATTTTTTTTACAAGCATTTCCATTGATTGGTCCTTGGTTTTAAAGTTTAAAGCCGCTTATTGTAAACCTATAGGGCAATTTTAAATAATATAATCAAAATGTTTCATGAATACCATAAAGATTAATAAAAATTGTTTTCTAAAAAAAGTAGTATTAAAAGTAGTATATTTATAACTCATTGATATATAATATGATAAATATTATAATTTTGTTTACTTATTTTTATTAAGGGTGATCGGTTTAAAAGTACCAAACTTTTTCAAAAATCGTATTCATGGGCGCTGCTCTTGCGATTTTTGCAACCCAGAGTTTGGGCATTGCGAAATACGGGCAACGCGGCGAGCCATCCCGTTGGGAGTTACGGTCCCGGCATCAAGTATGAATTTAAAAGCGTAATTTAGAAAAAAAAGCAATTTATTTGGAACCAAATTATCATCTCATTTTATTCTAATTATTCGAATAAATTTGGAAATAATATATTAAAAGATAAAATTTGGAACCAATAATATGTTTTATTTGAATAAATATTTATACACAAATAGATTTTTTTAGTTATATTAATGTAAGAAATTTACCTATTGAACGGAGGAATCGGGGTTAGGTGTTGAATTTAGTTTAGTTAATCGCTTTAACTTAAATAAAAATAATTCCTGTTTCTTAATATAACCATTTTTAAAGGAGGCGGTATGTTTAAATCAAACCTTAAAGGGTCCACAAGGCTTTTTTCAAAAATTGCTTTCATGGGTATTGCTCTTGCGGTTTTTTCTTCCCAGAGCTTTGGCGTTGCAGCGCTTTATGGCAAACTCAGTTGCATAAGCGGGCATATCTGCGGTTCGAACGGTCAACCCGTTCAATTGCGCGGAATGTCGATGTACGGCTGGACCAATGCGTGCGGATACGCTTTTTACAATGCCAGTTGCATCAATAACCTTGCAACTACCTGGCATTGCAAGGCAATTCGTATGCCCTACCAGCCTAACGGTTCCATCCCCATGACCCAAATCAATGCCGTTATTCAGGCATGCATTGACAATGGAATCTACGTTATCGTCGATTGGCATGGCTCGACGGCAGCTTCGCAAGCCGTTACGTTTTTTAAAACCGTTGCCACGCAGTGGCATACGTATCCAAATATAATGTATGAGCCGTGGAACGAACCGAGCGGCGTTCAATGGACACCGACCATCAAACCCTATATGGAAACCGTAATTGCCGCTATCCGCGCCATCGATACCGGCAATATCATCATCTGCGGAAACCCGAATTGGGACCAACAACCTCAGTCGGCCGCCGCGGACCCGATTACGGATTTTAAAAATATTGCCTATTCAATGCATTTTTACGCGGCAAGTCACCCCGAAGCCAGTTTCGGTCCCGGTATTTCGACGTGCATAAGCAAGGGGTGCGCGATTTTTATTACCGAATATGGTACCTGCAATGCAAGCGGGGGCTCCCCGCTCAATCTTCCGGCGACTACGACGTGGTATACTTTCCTCGATGCGAATAAAATCGGCTCGACGAACTGGGGAGTTGAGTGCCAGGACGAGAACGGCGCGGCCGCATTCCAAAAGAGCGCTAGCAGTACCGGTCCCTGGGCCGCCTCCGATCTTACGTCCGACGGCGCGTTCGTGAAAGCGTATATCATGGCCGGAGCGACCGACGTCGCCCCGAACGACCTTCAGCGCTCTAACGTGCCGGTAAAAAACGCGGTATTGACCGGAGCAAACGCTAAATCCGGTATTTTTACGATAAGCGGCGTGCGCTGTCCGTCGGGGGCCAAGCTTCCCAATGGACTTTATGTGGTTGAGGACCACGGCTCCGTAATGGTCAAGAACATGGTAAAATAACGGCTGCGGCCTTTACAAGACCGTAGTTCTATAAAGTATCAAGCAAAATTAAAGGGCGCCGCTTGAAGAAGCAAAAACTTCGGCGGCGCCCTTGTTTGTTTTCGGGCGGCGCTTATCTGCCCTTAGGCAGGTTGGTTGGCGAGTTACAAAAGACCTTCCAATTCCTCCCACCGTTTATAATGCGCGGCAAGTTCTTGCCGGATCGATTCGATGCGTTTTTTTGTTTCGGTTATAAATCCCGATTTCCGATAAAACCCCGGATCGGCCATTTGCAGGTTGATGGTTTCATGTTCCCTTTCCAATCGGTCGATAAGCTCCGGTAACGCGTCGAGTTCGCGCTTTTCTTTAAAAGTCGGTTTTTTTTGCAGGGCCTGGACCGCCGGGGAAGGCAGCGACGGCAAGGCGCTTTTTTCAGGGGAAAGCGGAAAGTTTTGTTTTTGGAGGCGTTCTTGCCAGTCGTCGAACCCTCCCACGTAATCCTTGAAAATTCCATTGCCTTCGTAAACGAGGGAGTCGGTGACCACATTATTGAGAAACTCCCGGTCGTGGCTGACGATAAGCGCCGTTCCGGAAAAGTCGATGAGTATTTCCTCAAGCAGTTCAAGCGTTTCAATGTCAAGATCGTTGGTCGGTTCGTCGAACACGAGCACATTGGCGCTTTGGGTGAACATCTTGGCCAGCATAAGGCGGCTTCGCTCGCCGCCCGAGAGTTGCTTGACGGGGCAATGCGCCCTGTCGGAAGTAAAGAGAAAATCCTGAAGATACGAAATGATATGTTTTGAAACGCCATCGACAAGCACGGTGTCTCCGCCGAGCGGGACGACGTTCTCCCACACGGTTTTATCCGGGTCGAGCGCCCGGCGAAGCTGGTCGAAATAGAGGGGCTTGAGCCCGGCGCCTAAAACAATATCGCCGCTGTCCGGTTTTATCGCCCCGAGAATGAGGTTAAGAAGCGTGGTCTTGCCGCAGCCGTTGGGGCCGACGATCCCAACGCGGTCGCCCCGCATGATCGTGGTGGAAAGGCGGCTTATTACCGGAGCGCCTGGCGCGTTTCCGTAGGAAAACGTGACGTCGCGCGCCTCAAACACCCGGTCTCCCGATCGGGCGGCCTCGGATATGCGCATGGAAACCGCGCCGCTTCGCAGGCGGCGTTTGCGGCGCTCGCTACGCATGGCCATGAGCGCGCGCACCCTGCCTTCATTGCGGGTGCGGCGGGCCTTGATGCCGCGACGGATCCAAACTTCCTCCTGCGCGAGCTTTTTATCGAAGCGCGCCCAATCTTTTTCCTCCGCGTCCAAAACGGCCTGTTTACGCGCAAGAAACGTCCCGTAGTCGCACGACCAATCGACGAGCCTTCCGCGGTCGAGTTCGATAATACGGGTGGCAAGGCGTTTAAGCAGCGCGCGATCATGCGTGATGAAAAGCGTGGTAAGCCTGGAGTTCAGGAGGAACGATTCGATCCGGGAAATGGACCCGATGTCCAAATGGTTTGTTGGTTCGTCAAGCAGCAAAAGATCGGGTTCCCCCGCGAGCGCGCGGGCGAAAAGCGCTCTTCGCCGCATGCCCCCGGAAAGCGCCGAAAAATCCGCGTCGGCTTCCAGCCGCATTTGGTCGATGGCGCGCTCGATGACGGGTTGCATGCGCCACCCGTCGTGGGTTGCCAGGTAATGCTGCATTTCCGAAAGTTCGCTTGTTGGTGAACCGCGGGCCGTCAGCGCATGGAGCAGGGCGAGTTTTTCGCCGATTATTCCCGCCCCGCGCGCGACGATTTCGTAGATGCTGCCCGTCATATCGGAAAGCGCGTCCTGGGGAAGGTAGGCGACGCGAACGCCCGGAGCGAAAACAATGTTCCCGCTGATTGGATAAAGTTCCCGGGCGATGATTTTAAGCAGCGTCGATTTACCGACGCCATTGCGGCCTAAAAGACAAATGCGCTGGCCCTTTTGAATATCGAGTGAAATATCGTCGAGGACCGGGGCGCCGCCAAAGGCCATGCGAATGGAATGGATGCTGATAAGCGACATGGCCAAAAAAATACTTGGTGTGTAGGAGGTGAAAATTGCTATTTTATATTTTATAAAGTAGGTAGATTTTTTTACTAGTTAACGAGGGAGGGCTTGCTAAAATGATTAAACGCATAATGGTTTTCTGTTTTTCCCTATGCTTTTTGTCCTATGCCTATGATGAAAATTCCATGCCCAGTCTTTCCGTGCCCACTCAACTGGATGTTAATAACCTGGAGGCAAACATAGTTCATCGTTTTCTTCGGGAGCCTACGGCGACGTTCCCTGATAATTTTATCAGCCACGCAAATGTTTTAGTCGGCCTGAAATATATCGTTTTGCCCAAACTTGAAGTGGGAACATCGTATCAATTTTTCTTTAAAGAGTATACCTTTCACGCGGCATATTCGCTTTTTATGCCGAAGCAATTCTTGCGGACGCAGGCGATGATCCAGTTTTTCGGCGACCAGCATGATTTGGACGAAAACTGGGACTATAATTTTCTCTATCAATTAAATTTCCAAAGCGAACCCATTGCAGGAAGGTGTTTGCCGGTCGTTGACCTTGCCTATAATGGGCTTTCGAGAAAAATCGGGCTTGGAACGGGCATCGACGTGATTATCCTCAAAAACCTCGATTTTCTGGCGGAATATTACCCGGTTCTGGGGGCCAGAGACACTTCATATACCGGAAATGCAAAGGTAAATTACTTTTCGACCGGCATAAAAATAACGACCGCGGGGCACCAGTTTATGTTTTCGATCTCAAACGACTATGATATCGGAGCGCGGCGGCACATGGCCGGAGCAACCGACAATACGCTGTACTACGGCTTCAATATTCAGCGGCTCTTTGCGCTTTAATTTGAATTACCCGGAAGGTTTTTTTGCCAATCCTTAAAAACCTTTTGCACGAGCGGCGCTACGGTGCGAGGAGAAAAATCGAAGGAGAGTTCGGCCGTTTCGAACAATTCGCGAAGCCCCGCCGTTCCACCAAGGCGAAGCGCCTTTTTGTAATTTTTCAAGGCCTTATCGCCGCTTTTTTGGAACCGGACCCACATTTGCAGCGCGCCGATGAGCGCGATGCCGTATTCGATATAATAAAACGGGTATTGGAAAATATGCAACTGGCGGTGCCAGGCCGTTTTCCGATAATCGCCAAGTCCCGACCAGTCAAGCCCCGCCTGGAACCGGTCCATGGCGCCGATCCAGGCGGCGTTTCGGGCCGCTTCGGTGTGGCCGGGGTGCGTATACACCCATTGTTGAAAAGAGTCGACGATCGCCACCCACGCAAAGAGCCTGAATACTTCCTCGTTTTGGAACATGCGGGCGCTCCGCAACTGCGCGGGGCCGTAAAAAACGCCCAAATGCCGCATGCCGAAGCGTTCCATGCTCATGGAGGCGACTTCGCAAAATTCCTTCGGCGGTTCGCGGTTATACATGAGGTCCTGTTTTCCGCATAAAAACGAATGCATGGCGTGGCCGGATTCGTGCAAAAGCGTGGTAATGTCCTGGTCGGATCCCGCCGCGTTCATGAAAATAAACGGCAGTCTGCATTCGTCAAGAACTATCTGGTATCCCCCCGGCGCTTTTCCGGCGCGGTTTTCGAGGTCAAGGAGCCCTTTGTCGCGCAGGGTCTTGAAATGCCCGCCAAGCTTCGGGTCAAGCCGTTTAAGCACGCTTTCCACGCCCAGGGTTAGGGTGCGCGCGTCAAAGCCAGAGCGCGATCCGGGGCGGTCGTCAAGAGGGCACGCCAGGTCCCACGGACGAAGCTTGTCAAGGCCGAGCCGGGACTTCCGGTAGTTGAGGATTTCCTTATACAAGGGCACGACCGTGGTTTCAACGGTCCGGTGGAACGTGAAACAGTCCTCGACCGAATAATCGGTCCGCTCGTATTTCTTGAAACAAAAGTCGCGATAATCACGCAGACCTGCGTTAGCGGCGACCCGCGAGCGAAGCCTTAAAAGTTTGTCGAACAGGTTGTCGAGAAAGGCCCGGTCCGCCCTAAAACGTTTCCACGTGGCGCGCCATGCTTTCTCGCGCAGGTCGCGGTCGGGTCCCTGCAAGAGCTTGTTCATCCGGACGACGGTCATTTTTTCCCCGTCCCAGGCAACGGTCATGCCCGCGCAGGTTTTCTGGTATGCATGGGACAACCGCATGATTTTCGGTTGCAAGGCGAGGTTAGCGTCGGTAAACAAGTCCATGTTCGTTTGCAGCGAGGCCAACCATTTGCCGTATTGCTTTTGATTGAGGGCGAATTTGAGCGGATGCTTATGGATTTTACTCGTGATCTTGTTAAGCATCCCTTCCCAGCGCGGCTCGAAAAATTCAACGAAATCGAGATAGGCCGCGCTTTTTGCCTTGTCAAGCGTGTCGCGGGTCATTTCGATATAGAGTCGTGTCCTCTCCTCATAGACCGCGTTGACAAGCTCGAGGTAATCGGCCATCCATCGGTCAAGGTCGCGTTTCGTTACGGGCAGCTTTTTTAAAAGCTTGTCGCCAAAGGGCGCAATGATTTTAAAATCCGAACAGACGAGGCGGCGGGGCAGGAAATTTCTCGGTTTAAGCGGCGGATACCGACGCATTAAAAAGCGTCCGTGAATTGGATCGCGCCCGAAACTTTGTCGGCCTCGGCTTTTCCCGCCAAATAATCGACGATCGCCAGTCCGAACTCCACGGCAGTACCCGCCCCGCGACTCGTGATGACGTTGCGGTCGCGTACGACCCGCTCCTTGACGAAAATCGCCTTCCCCAATTGGTCCTCGTAGCCGGGAAAGCAGGTGGCTTTCAAGTTGTTTAATATTCCCGCTTTGCCAAAAATCGACGGAGCCGCGCAAATAGCTGCGCAGAGCAGGTTCTGTTGAAAGGAACTATTAACCATATGCAGTACTTTATGCGATTCAAGAAGATTTTTATGTCCCGGACCGCCGGGCAGGACCACGGCGTCGAAGACGCCCGAAAAATCGCCGAGCGGCATGTCGGCTTTAAGGCCGATATCGTGCGATCCGCGTACGTCAATCGATTCCAATCCGATAATGGTCACCGTGATGTCGGCCCGTCTGAGCACATCGATGGGGGCCACCGCTTCCAGTTCCTCAAAACCGTCGGCAAGAATTACGATGGCGTGTTTTTTCATGGCATACTCCTTTTAAAACGGTCTATTCTAAACAAAATACGTTTTTTGCGGGGGTATTTATTGGTAAAATATTACGGCAAATTTATCCGATATTGGGCCGCTTTACCGTCGCGCGGAAAACCGTCGTGCACCATTTTATCATACGAACGCGAAGAGCTTGCGGGGAGCCTTGCGATTTTTTCGGTTTTGGTCCGGTTCTTGCAAACGGTGATGTTGCCCGAGGTAATGCCGGGAAAGCTCACGACCAGTTCCGTAATGCCCTGCGAGGCCACGAACAAGGTATCGTTTTGCCAAAAGCCGCCGACCTGGGAAATCGGGGATCCTTTCAATAATTTCCATGAAACGATATTGTCGGGACAATTTGGAATGTCCGGCGAAAATGTCCACGAAATATTTTTCTTGCCGACAGGTTTGCTCCATTTTCGAATAAGCGACGACAACGTGCCGAATTCTTTTTCCCGGTAATCAAATCCATGCATTTCATCGGGATATTCCTTGCGCTCGATCTCAACGCCCTGATTGACCATCCAATCGAGGAATTTATTGACTTCGGCGATCGGGTATATCCGGTCTTTGCCCGCATTGACGTTATAGATAGGGCGTTGCGTGAGGTTGGAATAGAGTTGCATTCCCATTTGAGGGAGCATGCCGCCGAACCCTGAAACCGCCATGAATCCGGCGAAAGGGCCGCATATCGTATTGGCGGCCGCAAAGCAACCGGTGGCGCCGTCGGACACCCCCGCCAAAAAAACCTTGTCCGGGTTTATCGGATAGTGCAAAGACATGAACCGGAGCGTTTGCATAATCCGATAGAGCCCGGCCGCGGACCACCACGGCGCGTATCGGTTCCCGGAAGGCGAAGCCAGAAAAAGCGAAAAGGAATCGGCCAGGGGCGAAAGCATTTCATAGGCCTTTTCGCCTTTATTCGAAAGTTCCGAGCCTATGCCGCCGTGAAGATAAATAATCAAGGGGTAGGTCGTATCTTGCCGGATTTGAGAAGGGGTTTTCCAGCCCAGCGTGTAGGTAAGGCCGGAGGAATCGCGCAGAATGGCCGTCGAGGCGCCCGGGGGAAGGACGACCGATTGCTTTGACGCGGCCGAAAGGCTGTCCCAAACTCCCATCGGGATTTTAAGGGCCGCAATCGTGTCTTCGGTTTTTTGCGAAGCGTCGACAAACCACCGTGAAAAACGTTCGGGCGTGAGATCGGGCGCGTATGATGATTGACAGAATAGAATAATCGGCAGGATTGCCCCGGCAAAAAGCGAAACGTGCATGGTGCGCATGCCCTAAATATTGTTCATGCGCACGCCCAGTTCAAAGTCGCCGGCGGTTTTAAAGACCGGGACGGCCAGATCGAGCCCGACCATGCTTAAAATCCCGGTAATGTCGTTATTAGCGCCGAACAGGACGAGCTTACCGTTTTTTGAGGCCAGTTTTTGGCGGTAATTCACGATCAGGGTTATCGCGCTGGAATCCATGTGCGTAAGCCCTGAAAAATCAAGGGCCACCAGCGGACCTTCGGTTTGTTCGAGCGAGCCGAGGACCTTTTTTATCTGGGCGAAATGTTTTAAGACGAATTTGCCTTCCATGGCGACGATACGCCAAGCGTCGAATGATTGTACGCTGATTTTCATGCGTGTTCCCGGTTGACGTCTTTACAAAAAATAATTATACCGCGTTCGGGCGGATTTGTCAATGAAAAGGAAGTTACCTGCTTCCCCGGTATAATTCGTATTCATACAGCCTGCAATCGATTTTCCCGCTGACGAACGGGTATTTCTTCCGGGCTTTAAGGCCGATGTGTTTGGCCAAATCGAAGTTCCCCGTGAAAACGAAACCCGTATAGCCGCCGCAGCGTTGTTTGAAAAAGTTTCCGATGTCTTTATACGCGCGCTTGAGGTCCTCGGCTTCTCCCAACCGAATGCCGTATTCGGGATTGAAAATCACCACCCCCGGCCCCGGCGGGACGTCGGTTTCCCGGAAATCGCCGATAGCAAACTCGATAAATTCCTCCACGCGGGCCAGCGCGGCGTTGCGCCGGGCGTCGAGGAGAACCGCTGCGTCGATGTCGGAGGCCAGGATTTTTCCCTTGAAATCGGCGGTTTCGCGCGAGGAAAAGAACTTGACCAAAGACAAATAATCCTCGCGGCGATACGCGGCGCAGTGCATGAAGCCGAAATTCGTCCGGAGAATCCCCGGCGCGCGCCTGAGCGCGCGAAGGGCCGCCTCGATGGCGATGGTCCCGCTTCCGCACATGGGATTGATAAGCGGTAAGCCGCCCGTCCATCCGGTCGTCCGCACGACCGCGGCGGCAAGCGTTTCCTGCATGGGCGCGCTGCCGGGGACGAGCCGGTATCCCCGTTTCGAAAGCGGTTCGCCCGACGTGTCGAGATACACGATACATCGGTCATCGTTCCAATACAGGTGCACGACCGTCCGGTCGCGCAGGTTCCCGCTGTCGCAGCGTTTTCCCGTCTTGTCGGCAAGCCGGTCCATGATGGCGTCCTTGCATTTAAGGTTCGCAAAGCGCGTGTCAAGGATTGACGGCGTGTGCACGACGGAGGTGACGCTTACATAGCCGCCCCGTGGAACGATGTTTTCCCAATCGATGGATGCGATCTCTTTGTAAAGGGTTTCAGGGCTTGCGCAGGAAAACTCCTTCAAGAGAAACAGCACATGGTGCGCGGTGGAAAGGCCGAGATTAAGCGGCATGCAGTCTTGAAACGAACCCCTGAGCGATACGCCGGACTGGAAATTGGAAAGGACGTTGAATTTGAGCGTTGCGACCTCTTCCGCGAGAAATGAGGAGAGGCCTTTCGGACAGGTCACGAGGATAAGCGAGTTTGCTTGGATATCGTTGAAAGTGGTCATTGGATTCAAAATACACTATGCGTGCTATAATAATTTTGACGTGAGCGCCGTGATCGCCTGTTCCACGCGCAGAATTCGCGGGCCAAGGGAAACCTCCGAGAACCCGATGATTTTAAAAAGGCCCACTTCGTAGGGGATAAATCCGGCGTCAGGGCCGATTGCCAGGGTGATGGGATTCGACTGCATGCGCGGGCAGGGATTTGAGCAATAAGGGTGCGCGATGATTCCCCGCGTCCCCTGGGCAATACTCGGAAGTTCATCTTCGACGAAAGGTTTGAAACGTTTTTTAAAATTGATTTCAGGTTCCACGGTGTCGCGGGCCTGTTCCAAGCCGGTTATTACATGGTTTTTTATCATTTCGGAAGAAAGATAGTGGCTTCCCCAATAATCTTTTTCGACTAAATAACTTTGGACGATATACATTTTTTTTATGCCGAGAATAACGGCGGTTTCCAGGCATTTTAAAAAGTTCCTGGGTCTTGGAAGCGCGAGAACAAGCGTGAGCGGCAGGGGTTTGGGCGGCCCGATGGTAAGCGATGCTTTGATCTCCAGAAATTTTTCCGAACGGCGCGTGACCACCCCGGTCCCCATGCGGCCGTTAAGCCTTCCAACGTAAAGCGTCGAGCCCTCTTTGCCGCCGCACAGCGATAGGGCCCGGTTTTTTGCGTCGCCCTCAAGCCGCACGCAATCGTTCGTCCCGTCGACAAAATCGGAGTCTTGGAGGATGATAAGGTTCATGACGTCAATGCGTAAAAAGCGGGTGAAATTCCGAGATCGCCCGCTCGAACCGCAAAGGTTTTGACGGGCGGACCGTTATCATGGTCGATCCCAGCGGGTCTTGTCGGCCCATGGGTTTATCGGACAGGAAAACAACCGAATTGTAAATCCTTATCCCGAAACTCGTCCAATGCCCGGTCGGGGTCTTTGGTTGGGAATATACATGACAGGTGCATCCGGGGGCAGCTACGAGTACGTCATGGTCTTTTAAAAGGCCCATCGAAACCGGGGAAGCTTTCAAAAAAGACCGGAGGTTTTCATCGCCGACGCAATTTGAATCCATTGACAAAATCCGCTTAACGGGTTCGTTTTGCAAAAGCGGTCCTAAAAATTGGACGGCATTTCCCGGAAAGCCCGGGAAAATGACCGCGTCGATTTCTCCGGGCCCGGTTTTTTGAAGCCACGGAAGCACGGTCCTTCGATAGGTCGAGTAGGAGGGCGTTTCCGGGCCGCTGCCGAAGATCCATACGCGGTGGTCGGGCCATCTGACGGCCGCAAGAAACGAATTCTTTATTGAAAAGGAGATCGCCTGCGCCGATCGGTCGCGGCCGTGCGCCAGGAGACACAAGCAGACCGCCATGCAAAAGAACGGCAGGGCGATGAGCGCGTAGCGGCGGCGGAAATCTTTTTTGACCAGGACCGCCCCGAGCAGGAAAACCACGTACAAGACATACGGCAAAAGATAGGGGAGCGTCGGTTGCAGCGCCGTCCACGGGACAAAGCGGACCAGCCCCGCGCCGTGGACCATGATGAAAACCACGCATTCGGCGGCGCGCATGCAGAGCGCGCCGATGACGGGGACAAGCGGCTGGAACATGAACCCCGCGAGCGCGGCCCACATTGAAATTGACATTAAGGTAACGCAAAAAAGGTTGGCGAAAATGCCGAAAATATACAATTGGTTGAAATGGTACATAAGGACCGGCAAGGTCGCGATAAAGCTTGCCAGGGAAACGGCGGCGAGGGAAAAAATTGACGAAACCGCGGTTTTCGCGACCGGGTTTAAAGGCGGCGCGGGAAAGGCCTTTATTAGGAGCGGCGAGAGGGTGATCAGGCCGAAGGTCGCGGCGAAGGACAACTGGTAGCTGGGCGTGAAAAGACTCAAGGGCGACAGGCACAGCCAAACGATTCCCGCGATGCCGAGCGCATTGAGCAAATAATTTTTCCGCTGGACTAAAAATGCGGCCGAAACCACGGTCGCCATGATGACCGACCTGAAAAGCGACGGAATAAAGCCGATAAAAAGCAGGTACGCCCATATGACGGCAAGCGAAATGAGGATTTTCCATTCTTTTTTAAGGGGAACAAAAAACAGAAAAGCCAAAACCGCCCCGGCCAGAATGGCGATATTGAAACCGGAAAGCGCCAGTAAATGATAAATGCCGGCTTTAAAAAAAAGGTCTTTCATCGAGGAGGTCAATTCTCCCTGGTCGTTTAAAAACGAGGCAAGCAGAATCCCCCGGTATTCCTCGTTTTTGACCGATGCCAGGGACGTCGTCACCGAGCGCCGCACGGTTTGGGACAGGCGCGATACAAGGGAAGAGCCGGGCGAAGACCGAACGATTGAATCGCCGAAAAAAGTTCCCCAGGTGTTATTTGCCATGGAGTAAAGATACGGATCGAACCCGCCGGGGTTGGGGCATGGCGCGGGAGGGGAGTACCGCCCGGCAAGCGCGATCGGTCCGCAAGCGGGGGGCTCTTTCATTGAAAAACAAATGATGTTTTTACCTTTTAAAACGCCACGGCGCCCATGCGCGAAAAGGGAATCCGCGGTTACGACAAAAGAGTATTTGCCTTTGATCAGGCAAGGCGCCGAGGCGACCCGCCCCGAAAGCATGCAGCGCTTGACCGGAGAAAGTGGTTTTTTCCATTCCGAGAATACCGTGTATTGCTCGGAAAGGGCGCGCTCGTGAAGCAGAAATCCAAGGCAAAAAAAACAGGCCAATCGAAGCGGCCGGGAGGATGAAAAAAGGGCCGTTAAACCAAATAAAGCCATTGTAGCGGGGAAAACTTTATGATACACTATCCAAGATGGGTTTATGGTCTCGGGGAAAAAGCCGTGAGCGGCCGCGATTCCAAGCGATAGCGCGCACCACCCGCAGAACGCCGGAAGTTTTATCCAAAAGAAGGTTTCCGGGAATATATTTTTAAAGGATGAAAATATTTTTTGTAAATGCATAACGTTTTTCATGATACGCGCCCTATCAATATAATGGCCCCGGAAAATAAAAGCAAAAAAGACACGCACATTCTCGTGGTCGACGACGAGCCTGAAATGAGGGAGTTGATCGTCGACTTTCTGGTTGACGACGAGGGATACACCGTTTATGGCGCCGAAAACGGCAAAAGCGCCCTGGAAAACGTATTGTCCTCCCGGCCTATCGACCTCATTCTTTCCGATATCAACATGCCGAAAATGAAGGGCTTCGAGCTGCTCAAGGAAGTGCGCGAGAAATATCCTTCGACGAAACGGGTGCTTATTACCGCCTATAACGTCGAGGACTATCTCGATTTGGCGATGAAGCACGATATCGGCAATATTTTCGTGAAGACCACGCCGTTTAATTTTCAAGAATTGTCCATGGTCCTCAGTAACCTTCTTACCGAAGATATTTTCGGCGTTCAAAAATATTTTGACGCCGGCAACCGGACGCTTAAAACCGTAAAAGTCAAGCGCGGCAGCGACCTTGAGACCGACGCGGCCGCCATCATTAAAAACCTTCCCGTTACCGGAAAGTCCAACCGGCTGGAACTGGTCATTATCGAACTGCTCGCGAACGCCATTTTTTACGGCATCAGAAAAGAATCGGCCGACCAAAAGGAAAACTGGATCTACGATTTCGAACTGTCCGACGCCGACGCCATCGCGGTGAATTCCATGTACGACGCCGAAAAATACGCGATCTCGATTTCCGACAAAGGCGGTCGCCTTAACAAGCGCGATATGCTCTACTGGCTCCATCGGCAGCTTAAAACCGACGACGCGGGCATGCCGCTCGGCCTGTACGATTCGCACGGAAGGGGCCTGTTTATCGCCCGGCAATATATCGACCGGATGATCGTCAATATCGACAGAAACAAGCAGACCGAAATAATCATCATGAATTACCTGTCCAATAATTTCGTGGGGTTCAAGCCGCTTTACATAAACGAACTATGATCGTCTCCTCCCGGGTGGCGGGGGCGGGCGCTCCCTGCGCCCTTATCGAATATCTGAGCGACCGCTTCACCTATCTTTCACGGCGACAGTGGGCCGATAGGCTCGCCGAAAACCGGTTCTCCATCAATGGAAAACCGTGCAGCGACCCCGCCGCGCTTCTTTGCCGGGACGACGTCGTGGCCTACGATATGCCCGAATTCGAGGAACCGCCCGCGGATTTCAATTTTACGGTCATTTATGAAGACGAGCACATCATGGCGGTTGACAAGACCGGTAATTTGCTCGTGCACCGTTCAGGAAAGTCGTTCCAGTCGAACCTTATTTACCGGCTGCGCCATGTCACCAACCCAGCGCGCTACGGCGACGTGGACGTCATAAACCGGCTTGACCGGGAAACTTCCGGCGTCGTTTTACTGGCCAAGAACAAGCAGTGCCTGCGCATTATGAACGATCATTTCGCGAACCGGGAAATGCACAAGGAATATATCGCCGTTATTGAAGGGGCCGCGCCAAGCGCCGCATGGACCGACGCGTCTCCCATCGGCAAGGACGCCGGGTCGCTTGTGCGGTACAAATACCGCGTCGACGCGCTCCGCGGGAAACCCGCTGAAACGCGGTTTGAATGCCTGCACAATATCGGCGGGCGCTTTAGCGTCGTGCGCGCGCGGCCCATAACCGGCCGCACGCACCAAATCAGGGTCCACTTGTCAAACGCGGGAATGCCGATCGTGGGGGACAAGCTATATGGGATGGAGGAAAAGGAATTTCTTTCCTGGCGCGACGACACGACGAATTTTAAAGGCTGTTTGTCGTTCCATCGCCAGGCCTTGCACTGTGCGAGCGTCCGGTTTGTCCATCCCGTGACAAAAAGCGAACTGTGCATCGAGGCGCCGCTGCCCGCGGACATGGAGGAATTGATCCGAAAATTAGCAGTTACTTTGGCAGCATCATCCGCTGTATAAAAATCCCTTTTACGGTTGAAAGCCTGAAAAAATAAGTCCCCGCCGCAAGCCCCATTTTTTTGGGATCAACCGTTATTTCAGGAGCGCCGATGGCGACGGCCTTATTGATTAGCGTCTTTCCGTCCAGCGAAAATGCGGTGAGCTGCATTGTCGTACCATATAAAGCCCCGGCCAGAAAAATAAGTTTTCCGTTGCCTATTTTTAACGAGGGCGCTGTTAGAGTATGCCGCGCATCGGAAAGTACGGGCAATGCCGAAACCTTAAACGATGAATCGATGCGGCCTTCGCCGTTTTCATTCCAAACATAGGCAACAACCCGAACATTGTTATTACTGAGCGCCGGAATTGAAATCCCGCTGGAAAATGTTCCGCTTTGCCGATAAACAAGTGAGTCGAGAAAGTACGACGCGCCCCCGAGGTTTATGGTGTCGCGTTTGTAAAATCTAACGTCGAAATTACCCGAAGTCGCTCCCGTGCCGCTCGATTGGCACGCGATGGAAATTTGGTTTTGATCGTTTCTGGTCATGCTTAAGTTTATTCGTCCGTTGGAAAGCGTTAGCGCCGGATCGCCTAGAAAAGAATAGGGTACGCTGTTTTCCGAAAGGACAATCGATTTTGCCGTCAAGAGCGCTTGTCCCAAGGGTATTTGTCGGTTTTCATTGAAGGTCGTGAAAAAAGCCTGCATTAAGTCGTCGTTGTCGGTTGCAAAGGTCTCCGTTGTCGCGGCGATATAGGCAATCGCCCCGCCATGGGGAGAGAATAGAAAATTTTTGCACATTGAACCGCTGCCAGAGTAAATAAAATTCCCATTAGTGCATGAAAAGGAGACGAAAACCGACGGCGTCGAATCATTGCGCAGTCGCGCGACGTCCTCTCCTGAAAGCATCCGCTCGTCGCTCCATAAGGTTGAAGACGCGTGGCCGATATAAATCGACCAAATTTTACCTTGATTAATGCCGCTAACGACGGAATCCTCGGCAATGGGCTTAAAAAACAGGTTATTTGGGGCAAACGCGCAACCGACAACCTTATCCACAAAGTATGAACGAAGTTGGGTATTGGCGCATTCTTCGGCTATTATTAAATGTTGGTAGCCCAGCGGATCGGGTAAAGCGTTCTGCATAGTGTCGTCGGAAACGACCAATGCGGAATTAAACCATGATTTGTGGAGTTTTTTATTGGTTTCAAAATCAATTACTTTTTGAACATATCTCTCGCATTGCGCGGCGGAATCACAGGGAATTCGTCCTACGCTTACCGCAAGTCCGCTGTCTTGTACGCCGTTTTCGAAATCCAAGGGTATCGAATCGTTTAACGAAGCGTAATAATCATCGGAATAGTCAAAAATAGGTTGCGGTTGAATCGCGGAATCCGAAGGGAAAAACTCGCATTGATAAACTACTGCGGGCATATCGCCATAGCCATGCCAGGTGGAATCGGAAAAATTATATGAAATTGAATCGGTCCCCATGAGCACGATGATCCTGGGCGGCACGCTCCATGATTTATAGGCGTATTTCAGGCCGTACCATATTTTTTCATACGGTTTTCGTCCGGTACTATCAAAATCCGCATAAAGAGTATCGAGAAGAACGACGCCTGCCTTATATCCTGAAAACGATTGCCGAAATTGGGCGAGCTTTTGGGCGCCTGCAAAAAATTTAATCGGCGATACGATGAGGTAATCATACTGGTTTAGCGGACTTTTAAAAGTAGGGATGAGCGTGGGCTGAGCATCGACGATCCCCGAGCCGAACAGCAGCGCAATTAACAACAGCGACTTTTTATTCATACCGGTTCCTTTCAGCCTGATCATGTAAATTGACAATGTCAAAACAACAAGATTACGATTCGGTAATTTGGTTATTTTCTCAAAATCAAAATTATCATTTGGAATACCGGAAATAAAATAATGCAGAATAAAATAAATTGCATGCCGTAATCCTCGTTGTTTACTTGCGAAACATACCCGATTTTTTGGAGAAAAATGCGAAAGCGATTCCGCGCAAGTGGCTTTATTGTTGCCGTGATTTTTCGGACGGCATGTTCAATTTTTCTAATTGTCTTATTGAGTAAGGCAGCTTTTGCCCAGAAAAACGCCTTGCCGGTAAATCCCGTTTCAAACGCGACTTCATCAATCGGTTTTTCATCTGAACCGAAAATAATTTCAGGCGCAAACCCCGCCATTGCGTCATGGGTCATAAAAAAAGGCCTATGGAGTAGCGTCACGCTTTCCGTCGATATCGACCGAAACGGCGCGGTCGAGCGAAGCGCTCTTATAACCGCGACGCATTCGATACTCGATTCCATCGCGCTCGCATCGATAAAAAATCTTGTTTGCACACCGGCGTTCGAACAGGGAAAAGCCGTTCCTTCCACCGTTTCGCTCCAAATTTCCTTCATCCCCGACAGCATGGTCGCCGCTTGCAGGGCGCTTTCGCCGGATATTGACGGAGTAGTGTTGAACAAAAACGACAAGCGGCCGATACCGAATGCAATTGTCAATATTGAATTCACCGATACCGCGGCCGATCCGGACATTGCCTTTGGTTTTAATAAATATCTGGCGCTCATCGGCAAACTTCCAACCCAAAAATATGCTCGAGGAATGTTATCGACCAAAACGGACGGCGCTGGGCGCTTTGCGTTTCGATTGCTTCCCATTTGCGCGGCAAAAATCGCGGTATTGGCGGATGGGTATTCAATCGCCGACTTTTATGAGCACCCCAAGCCGGAAATAACGCTCATGGTCCGGTACTTTTTAAACGCGCGCACCCAAGACACCACCCGTTTCGATTCAACGAACGTCATTAATGTTTACGGACGCGCTCCCGCCTCGCGGGAAACGATCAACGTCGAACGCACGGAACTATCGCGCGGGCTCACCCATTCAATAAGTAAGCTCCTGCTTTCGCAAGCGACGGTCCGGCAAATGCCGGAAGGGAGTTCCGCGCTGCTCGTGCGGTCGGGAAGCCCGTTTGATAACCGCTATTTAATCGCCGGGGTCCCTTTTTTAGCGCCGTTCCATTTTGGCGGGTATCCCTATGGCGACGTTGACGGAATGATGATTTCCGCCCTGTCGGACATAAAAGTGACGGTCAATGACATAGCCGGGCGCTACGCGGACGTGAGCGGGGCGCTGATAGAGGCCGATCCGGGCATTTACCGCCCGGCCGGCGCCGGACTCATTCCGCGTCCGGAATTGGCCGTTGATTGCGGGTGGCTTGGCTACGATATGCTGCTTTCCGCTCCGACCGATAAAAGCGGAAAAGATGTTTTACAAATCGGCTATACGTATTCCGACTCGTATTTCCTCAAGTGGCTCTATGGCTATTACGCGATCAATAGCATGGCGGCCCTGGACCTCGGCCAACCGGAATCGTACTTTAATGTTACGATAAACGATTCAAAGAGAATCGGCCCGTTTCGCTTCGATTCATTCGGCTGGTTTGCCGACGATTCGTATGAAAATCAAAAGTCCGCTTATCCATTCGGCTCAGGAAGCGTAACCGTGCATCCGGTTGACCGGGACAATCTATCGCTTACCTGCGGCGGATCGCACCAATATTTTGCAAAGGGAAAACGCGTTGGGAACGATGTGTTTTTGACAAAATCATTCCTTTCCAACGGCGCGATTGATTTCAAAAATGACAGCATCCCCGTGGAATCCGCCGTGGCCAAGGTCGGTTGCCGGGTCGATTACCAGACTTGGAACGGTTCGGTCGAACAAAACGATTCATTGGCGGACTTACGTACGGGAAAAGAGGCCGATATGCAAGTGCGCGGCAGCATTGAGAAGGAATTCGGTGCGTTCAGGACGCGCGCACAGGTTCTTGGCGACGCAGTTGCATACCAAAAGGTCCCCGATGCTTTTGTTGACGGTGGATTTTCGGCGCTATGGAATTGCGGTGACATTCAAACCGAGCTTAATGTCGGGCGCGTAACGAGCCGGCCCGATATCAGGGGCCTGCCCGACAGCGCTTTTCGGATGCAAAAGCTCCATTCCTATCTTGTCTCGATACCGATACATTACAGAAATTCTTCCGGCGTTGAAATCGGAATCCAGCCGTATCTTCGCTATGAAGACCGATGCCCCACCATGGACCCTCTGTTAAACATATGGGAAACTTCCACGACGCCGGTATTTGCGCGGGGCATTGATGTTAATGGGGAAGCGCCGATTTTGGAAAACCTGTCTCTTAATGGGGTCATTAATCTTGAAGACGCGAAACGAATCGGCGCATCCGATGGCTCTATTTACGAATGGAATGTTCCCTGGTCGTTTCGAAGCGGCATTCATTGTTCTTTCCTGCATAAAGCGCTCCATGTTTACCTTAATTACGTTTTAACCAATGGAATGCCCTATTTTGATTTTAACGAGAGTGCGTACCGATATTTACCGACCTATACCTGCACGGATCTGTGCGTGCAATTTCGAACGCTGGTGTTGAAGCACCGGTATCTTACCCGTTATGATTGCTATTTCGGGGTCCGCAATCTTTTCAACCAGTTGAACGTGCGCAATTATTATTGGGACTTGGCCATGGATAAAATGCCCGTTTATTTATGCCCGTTCTATTTTGACGCGGGCGTTCGTATTGGCCTCAGGCTTTAGCCAAGCTAAAAATTTTGAGATCTTCAAATGTGAAAAACAGCATCGATATCACTATTGACTAAGCACTTTTTTTGCTGTATATTTAGATACGTGGGAACTCCCACCGGAAATATTTTCATATTTATACTAGATTCAGAAGGCGGAATTATGGCGGAATTACTAAAAGAGTATGACACGACAATGGACGCCAAGCACAGAATCACTGTGAGGAACGTAAAAAGGCTTTATAAAAACTATCATGTTCGGGTTTATGGCGACGGCCAGATTTTAATGGAACCAAGGGTCCTGGTTCATCCCAAATACGTTTCTAAACGAACCCTTCGAATGATGGACAAGGCAATGGATAATTTTGCCAAGGGGATTGTTAGCGAACCCGTCGATACGAATGAACTGCGAAAGATTGCCGATGCATTACCAGATTAAGTTTGGTGTTCCCGATTTTAAGGCATTTTATTCAGACCTTTTGAATCGCGCGAAGGCCGGAAAATTAGGCAAAGACGAAATAAAGCTTTTTAAAAAATTGTCAAAAGTAATTACCTTCCTTGAAAACGATCCTACTCACAACAGTTTGAATTCACACGAAATTGCAGAGCTTTCGGCAAGATATTCAAAACGAATCGGCAAAGATGTTAAAGTCTGGCAATCATATCTTGAAAACCATACCCCTGCGGCAGGTCGTCTATACTGGTGCTATGGCCCCGATCGCGGGGTGATAACCATTATTGGACTTGAACCGCATCCGGAAGATAAAAAGAAGTCGGGATATGCAAAAGTAAACTTATCGAACTTTCCATAAGTGAGGCGCATTGCTCTTTTCGACGCAAAAGTGACTTCGTGTGCGCGGCGTCTCTTGATCAAATCGAAAACATCCGGTCGAGGTCGTGTTTCGAATAAACCCGAAACGCGAACAGGGTCTCGGATTTTTGGATGCCGTCGATGAGAAGCAGGGTGCCGGTGACCAGGCCCGCGAGATGGTCGTTGTCCTTGGCGCGGACCACGGCAACAAGGTCGTAGCGGCCCGCCACGGAATACACTTCCGACACTCCCTCGATTTCGGAAAGTTTTTCAGCTACACCATTGACCTTGTCACGGTCGACGTTCAATAGAATCAGCGCGTTTACCATGCGGCCCTCCGAAAAATTAGAATTAGTGAATGGATTATCCGGCCTTAGGACCTTTCCTGAACTCGATGAGCGAATTAAGATACGCGTCGGGGTTGCCGATGTCGAACCTGCGTCCCTTGACAAGATAGCCAAAAATGCCTTCCTCTTTGCGCAGCCGATCGAGGCATGAGGTGAGTTGGAACTCGCCCCGCTCGCGGATGTTGCATTTGATGTTTTCACCCAAATATTCAAAAATTTTCGAAGAAAGAACATATTGGCCGAAAACGGTGAGAAACGAACCGTCGGACATGCCGTCGACGCGAAGGTGCTCGCGTGCGTATTCAAGGTCGGGTTTTTCGGCGAATTCGGTTATGGAAAGCAGCCCCTCTCCTTTTGTCCAGTCGCCCGTGGCGCAGCCGAAATGATGGACGTCGCTTTGCGGCGTTTCCTTGAGCCCCACCACGCTTTGGCCTTTTAATTCGTAGGCGTCAAGCAGTTGCCTGCTGCACGAAACGTCGGAATCCGAGGCGTATAAATGGTCGCCGAGCAGCAAGAGAAACGGTTCGTCGCCCACCCAGTCTTTCGCGCAATAAACCGCGTGACCGAAACCGTCCTGGACGTCCTGCGAGAGAAAGGTGATCCGGTGTCCGACGTCCATGAGGTATTCGGAATATTTCTGGCTTTCCTTGGGGAGCTTGTTGAAATTTTCCACGGTAGGCGGCGTGCAGAAAATCTCCTCGAACAGTTCGCGGTCCTGACTTTGCACGAGAATGGCCACCTCCTCAACGCCCGCCGAAACCGCTTCCTCGACAATGGCGAGGATCGCCGGTTTGGCGCGTCCGCTCGGGTCAATGACCGGGAAAAGCTCTTTTTTAACGGCTTTGGTGGCGGGGAAAAGCCGGGTGCCGAACCCGGCGGCCGGAATGACCGCTTTACGAACGCGTCTGGCCGGGCGAAGCACCAGCTCCAGGCACGACATGCCGAGGTCGCGCTCGATGATCGCAATGGCTTTTTCACGGCTCTGTGCGTCTTTCGCCAAAAGCTGGGCCGTACCGTCGCCCTGAGAGCCCACGCCCTTGCCGCCGTATAATAGGGGCTTCAGCGGGGCATAGTCGAGGAGCTTATGGAGGATTGGCGCGGTGAGTTGTGAGGGGCAGGCGGGTTGTAAGTTTTTGTCGAAAAGCTCCTGCGCCTCGTTCATGAGCGCGCCGAGCTTTCGCGCGTCGCCTTGTTTGAGGGCCTCGGCCGCTTGCGTTACGATCCGATGGTTTATCGGGCCGAGATAGTTCTGGACGTTCTTTTGCATTTGGTCCTGCGCGAACGGAAAGCAGCGGTTAAGGCCCGTGAGGATTTCGCGGGTGTCCTTGCCCGCCTTGAGGTCGACAATAATGTAATGCAGTTCCGCGGGCGTGGAAAGCTCCCTAACGTCAAGATTGTCGCCGTCGAAAATCATTTCGATGGGCCGGGCGCCATAGGCGCAGCCCTGGTCAAGCCTGCCGCAGCGCGAAAGCGTGCTGATTTCGCCGGTATAGGCGAGTTCCATTTCGCCGCGCAGCGTCATTTTTAGGTCGTAGGTGCGGTTAAACGCCCGTGCGGTGAGTACGCATACCGCCGCGCTTGACGAAAGCCCTTTTTTTATGGGAAGGTCGGTGCGATAATTGTCGATTTCAAGACCTCTCACGCGGTAATGCGTCATGAGCTGATAGGCCACTCCCGCGATGTAGCTGAAAAAGCCGCCCTGCTGCACTTGTTCCAAAAGCGCGCCGCGTTCCATGGGCGTTTCCCAGGCGGGCATGGCGCTGCCGTCATTGAGCGTGGCGCGGAAGATAAGCTTGGTCGGGTGCGGCTTGATTTCGGCATACATGCCTTGGTTGGTGCCCACGATGAGCGCGTAGCCCTTTTCGATTTCGGCGTTGATGCGGCGGTATCCGCCCGCCCAATCGCTGTGCTCGCCGAACAAACAAATGCGGCCCGGAACAAAAAGATTCATGGGAGCCCTTCTCCTGATATGGTTTTCTAACCCACAAGGTGGATAAGACGCTGTTATCAGGATTTATTTACGCTTCCAGCGCATATAAATCAGATACAGCGTCTAAATGTCGTAATAAAATAATTTGCGTCGGCGATAATCAATGTTTTAATTTACAGGGCATTCATCGAAAATCATGGACTTGGGCCTTGGCCGCATTTTATCTTATTTATCGATTGCCGCCGCCGGTTGTTCCTTAAAGGGGAACATCCGATACGCGGAACGTTGACCGAAATTAAAAAACAATCGGTGTCATATAAACCATATTGTAAAGGAGAGATGATGAACGCCTTCACCAAAAAAATGATGGTCGCCGTCTTTTTCATTGCTACGGCCTCAATGGCCGCCACGCCGCCGCAGACGGTCAAGGATTCGATGAACGGAAACTGGACCGTGATCAACGGAAAAAAACTGTTCCTATCGGGAATGAACCTCGCCTGGTTGTCGTCGAGCTCTTTTGGAAACGACGTCGGCGACGTCAATATCAATATCGACCTGTTTACCGACAAAGTAAAAAAAATACGACAAGCCGGCGGCAATTCCCTTCGCTGGTGGCTTTCTACCGATGCGTCGAATGACCCAAAAATAGACACTTCCGGCGCGGTGACGGGTTTGGGACTGAAGACCATCGCAAACATGCGCCAGGCGCTTGACACCGCGTATGCCTATGGAGTGGTGGTTTCCATGTGTCTTTTTTCCTACGACCTGCTTGTACCCGGGACCAAGGCTTCCTATAGCGGCTATAACCTTACCAGCAACTATAAATTCCTGACCGTTCCGGCAAACATCGACACCTACCTGAACAATGCGCTGAAGCCGATGCTCGACAGTGTGGGCAGCCATCCGGCGGTCATGTGCTGGGAAGTGTTTAACGAACCGGAAAACATGCTTGACTCGACGGCCACCATGCCCGCCAAAATCACCCAAAACGACATCCTTCGGATCACGAACAAAATAGCGGGATTCATCCACCGCAATTCGATGAAAATGGTTTCTACCGGGATCACGTCCTTTCAATACAGGGGCCAATATTCGAAAAGTAAACTCATTGCCGCCGGAGCGGACAGCGCAGGATACCTCGACTTTTACATGGTCCATTACGATCCCGAATACCAGGCCGACAGCCTTTCGCCTTTTAGCCAACCAGCATCCTCCTGGGGCATGGACAAGCCCGTCATGGCGGGCAGGTTCCCTGCCGCGAGTTGGAACGCGTCGATGATCGGGCCATCGAGCGGTTTGCCCCTTAAGAGCTCCGAGACGATCAACAACGCATTTTCATACGCCTATTCGAATGGGTATGCCGGAGCGCTGAGCTGGACCATGACCAATGATTCAACTTCACTTTTAGGTTACTACGGCACCACGGCCCCGGCGCTCCAAGCGCTTTTTGCCGCGGACTCAAGCAACATCATGATAAAAAACGTGGTCATCGTGGCCATGACCGGCAATTATGTCATGAAGGTTGATCTGAAGAATATACCCGCGGCCAACGGCAGCGCCAATTATTTCGAGCTCGGGTCAAGCGCTTCCGCGAACTTTTCCGGTAAAACCAATTTTATTTTCGATATGTTCGTTAAACCCGGCAGTTCCACCAACCTGCAACTTACCCCGGTGCTTAAGGTAACCAGCGCTTATACCTGGAGCGCGGCGAGCACTAATTTAATAACACTTGGAAATGTAAAGCAAGGCGTTTGGGTAACGGACACGGTCCCGATAGCGAATTTCAACGCCCCCGGCGACACTGACGTGCGCGAGATGCTCTTTCAATGGTCGGCACAGAGCGTTCCTTACGACAGCGGCGACATTTATTTCGATAATTTCCGGGTCGACAACGATACGCTTGCCAACTTCAATATCGCGGGCACGACATGGTCGACGACCGCCGGTGGCGCAATCGTCTCCCTGGTTCCCTATTCCGATGTGCCCGTGCAGAGCACAATTGACACTAATAATTACGTCATGATGCTCGATCTAAAGAATATCCCCGCTCCAAATGGCGCCAGCAACTACTTCGAACTTGGGGCGAGTTTATCCAAAGTAGACCTGACCGGCAAAACCAACTTGATTTTCGATATGTTCATCAAGCCCGGTAGTTCCACGAACCTGCAACTCGTTCCAGTGCTCAAGGTCGACAGCACTTATACCTGGTACGCGGCGAACGGCAGTACGCTCTATCTGAGCATACCACAACAGGGGCAATGGTTTACCGACACGGTCCCTATCGCCAATTTCCTCGCCTCCAGCGTCAAGGACGTGCGTCAGGTGCTCTTTCAGTGGTCGACAACAGGCTCGCCCTATGATAGCGGCGACATCTACTTCGATAATTTTCGGGCTGACAACGACACCTTGTTTAATTTCAATACTCCGGGCATTACCTGGTCTGTAAACGCCCCCGGTTCGAAGCTTTCCCTGGTCAAATATTCCGACGTCATGGGAAGCTCCGCGGTCAAAAACAAGAAATTCGGACGACTTTCCCTGCTCCCGGAATTCGCCATTCATGATAAAATGATGTTCCTGCGGCTCCACCAAGCCATTGACGCGAAGGTCACGGTTTTCGATCTCCGGGGAAAAACCGTCGGCGCGGTCGATTGCGGGAAAGGCGCGGGGCTTTATACCGTTTCACTTAAAGGTCTTGCGGCCGGTCCGTATATCGTTGAAATCGGCAAAGGCCTAAACGCAGTACGTTCCAAGTTCTTCCTTCAGTAAATCTAAAAAAGAGGCCTAAACGGTCGGCCCCTAGGGGCCTTTGTGAAAAAGCTTTTGGGCGGAAAGGCAGCGAACATGGCTGCCTTTCTGCTATAGCTATGGTTTTTTCTTGTCGAAATCTCTCCGCCATGCGATTTGAAAATAATTGCATTTTGTGATTACCGTCACATTCTGTTTAATAATAATCAAGTATATTTTTTTTACATCGATTAATCATGGATTTTTAAAAGACCATGTAAAGTGAAAATATTGTCCTTGCTTAAGAAATTGAAATTGATTATTATTGAGTGGTTCTTTGTGTTTTACTAAATAAGGAGTTGATATGCGGTTCGAAAAGCGGTCGGGAAGCTTAAGGATATTTATGCCGGCGGTCATGCTTTTCTTGTTTCTTTCCTGCTTTCAGCAACCGGTAAATCCTTATCTGCCAAACAATACGAAAATCTATTTGACCATTGACTCTACGGCGACATTAAAAACGGACAATACCGGCGGACTGGTTGACAGTACTGGTAATCCGATAAAAGTCGGCATTTCATATAATTTGCCCTCTTATATCGATTCGATTATTATTCAGGTCATTTCATCGTCCGGCTTAACGGAAAAGGACACCGTCTTTAAAAACATATCCGCAAAAAAATCAACGGACACATCATGGTATAGCTTTACTTTTAGCGATGATGGTAAAAAAACCATTAAAGCTTATGCTTTTATCCAGCAAAACTTCAAGGATTCCGGGACCGTTCAAATCGCCATTTATGACAAGCCGGGTATTATTTCTCCTCAAACACCGCATTCGCACCCGCATTTGAGTATAATCGGAGCAACAAATATCTCAAATGCTCAAACATGTAATTTGGCGGTTACCGTTCAAGACAGCAATTCTTCCCAAGCGCATACGTTTTTTATCAAACAAGATACCCTGCCGCAAATCATCTTGACGACCGCTCCAACGTTTACCTGGACACCGCCGTCAGGATTCACCGGGACATCAACGGTTTTTTTCAAGGTAAGCGATTCCGATAGCCCCGCGTATTTCGACACCCAGACCATTATTATTACCGTGACCGCCGCTATCGATACTTCTCATCCCGTTCAAACGCCGCCCACGGCAAATAACCAGAATTTATCGACAAAGAAAAATACGGCTTTATCCATTACGCTCACGGCCAACGCCGCTACCGGAGCAACGCTTTCCAACTGGACCTTGGTAACCAATCCGGCAAATGGAACAGTGACGGGAACCGCGCCTTCGCTTGTTTATACTCCGAATTCAGGATTTATCGGGTTTGACAGTCTTACTTTCACGGTGTCCGATGGAAAAAATACCAGTAATGCGGCGAAAATAAAAATCAATGTTTCCGATGTGCTCGTGGCCCCTATCGCGAGCAAGACAATTGCGGACACGGCCGTTATTAAGGGAGTATCGGTTGTTTTTACCGCGATAGTTAATGCCCAGTCCAATCCATCGCCAACATTTTCGTGGTTCAAAGAAAATGCAACGGCTCCAGCTTCTGCAAGCCAGACCTATACGATTAGCCAAACAAGCTACTCCGATCAGGGAAGATACCGCTACATTGTTTCGAATTCGCAGGGTAGCGATACCTCGAATTGGATAACGCTCACGATAAAAGACACGACCGCGCCGGTCATCACTCTTAAAGGAACCAACCCACTTCAAATGCAAACGGGCACACCTTGGACCGATCCTGGCGCAACCGCCTTGGATGACCGGGATGGAGACATTTCCGCATCCATCATAGCAGACACGACCGGGCTAAAAACCACTATTGCCGGGACCTATACGGTTTCTTATAACGTTAAGGACAAGGCGGGAAATGCCGCAGTGACCGTTAAAAGAACGGTAAATGTTTCCAATGCCTTAGTGGCCCCGATCGCGGGAAAAACAATCCCGAATATTTCGGTTATTAAGGGCGCGTCAGCCTCGTTTGTCGCCACAGTCAACACCCAAGCAAACCCGTCACCGACCTTTTCCTGGTATAAGGGAAGCGCAACCGCTCCCGTTTCAACCAGCCAGACTTATACGATTGCCCAGACGAGCTACTCCGATCAGGGGCAATTCCGCTATATCGTTTCGAATTCGCAGGGCAGCGACACTTCGAATTGGATAACGCTGACAATAAAAGACACGACTGCGCCAGTAATTACGCTTAAAGGCGCGGCCACCGTACAGGTACAAATCAACGGGATGTTTGTTGATTCGGGCGCAATGGCAATCGATGATAGAGATGGTGATATTTCTTCATCTATTATCGTAGATGCTTCGAGTGTAAAAACCACTACGGTCGGGACCTATACGGTCACGTATAATGTTAAGGACCAGGCCGGAAATGCGGCGGTAACGGTCAAGAGAACGGTGGTCGTAAGCGCAGGCGCTCCGGGCATTTCAGGCATTACTACCGGAGACGGCACGGCAATAGTCACCTGGGTAGCTGCCGCTGGAGCAACTTCGTATAACCTTTATTATGCGCAAGGCAATACGGTTGACAAGACCACGACAACGAAAGTTATCGGGGCGGCATCTCCCGCCACGGTTACCGGCTTGATAAATGGTTTGCCCTATGCTTTCGCGGTAAGTTCGGTGACGGCAAATGGGGAATCCGCGTTAAGCCCCGTCATGACGGCCACACCGCAAGCCTTCACCATAGTTGCCAGCGTGACCGGGTCGGGCGGTTCAATCAGTCCGTCGGGCAATGTAAGGGTGCTCGGAGGCGCAAACCAGAGCTTTACCATCACCGTAAATCCAGGATATACCATCGCGAGCGTCATGGTCGACGGCAGTGCCGACGCCGGGGCAAAGACTTCGAAGCAGGAAGTATTTACCAACGTGGCCGCCGGGCATACGGTTGTCGTGACCTTTGCCCTTAAGCAATATTCAATAACTGCAAGCATCGCCCAGGATGCGGGGACCGTTACCGGATCGATCACGCTAAACCCCGCCGGGCCTTTGTACGATTCAAATTCAACAGTCACGTTAACGGCGCCAACGGATAATAATTATACGTTTACGGGATGGACCGGCGCGCTTACGAACTCGGCGAACCAAATATCCGTAATCATGAATGGAAATAAAACGCTGACCGCAAATTACACGAAAAAGTTGACGCTTACGATAAGTATTCCAAGCGGAGACGGGACCGTAGCGCTTTCGGCCCAAGGCCCGTATACGAGCGGCGCGCAGGTTACGCTAACGCCTACGCCGGTTAATTCAGGGTATATATTTACGGGTTGGAACGGTGATGCGAGCGGCAGCGCAAATCCGCTGACTGTTACGATGAATGCCAATAAAAATATTACGGCCAATTTCGCGGCGGCGGTAACGCTCAACTTTGACGCCCAGGGCGGCACGAATCCTGCAAGCATTCAAGTGGCGAGCGGGTCGACGCTTGGCTCAAAATTGCCGGGAACACCGGCCAATTTCCCGAATTGTAACTTTGTAGGGTGGTTTTCCGCGCCAAACAATACCGGGACGCAGCTTACTTCATCAACCACAATAGCCAGTGGAGGTACATGGTTTGCGCGGTGGACAGTTACAGATGCAAGTCAAAACGTATACCCGGTTGTTAGAATAGGAACTCAGACTTGGATGGCGGCAAATTTGGCAACTACAAAATATAATGATGGATCTGCAATATCTTCGGGAAACCTGGGATTTAGCGATTCAACGGAGGGGTATGAATTTTACGATAATGATCCAACTCATATTTATGGATCTCTTTATAACTTATATGCTGTAAATACGGGCAAATTGGCCCCAACGGGTTGGCACGTTGCTTCAGATGCCGAATGGAACACATTAATAAATTATCTTGGTGGTACAAATGTTGCCGGTGGGTACTTAAAAGAAGCTGGTACGGCGCATTGGAGCGATCCTAATACTGGTGCAAATAATCAATATGGATTTACAGCACTGCCAGGAGGTGGCACTGGAACCGTGAATTATTATAACCAAGGTATGTGGTGGTCTTCTACATATACTTCTGGCAGCTTGTATGGAAGTTATTTTATAATGAATTATCAAGACCCAACGTTGCAAAATATGAGCATATATATGTATTACGGCTTAGGAGTTCGGTGTGTAAAGAATAGTAATTGATTACAGATTATTTTTTAAGGTGAATGCTTTTTAGGATTAAGATTATTGTCGGACTTGGACTAAAAGATAGTGATGTGAAAAGGATCGCGCTATCAAAAAAAAGAGACGCGGCATGCCGCGTCTCTTAAAATTTAAATTCTAATTTAAATCAGGCAATTATAATTCTTCCCATCTGCTCAAAGTTTCCTGCATGAACTTTAACTGCATAATTTCCTGGCGAAACCGTTCTTCCGCTGCTTGTTTTACCATCCCAAAGGAATATTTTACTAGAGTCTAATGAATTGATATTAATCTCTCGTACAACCCTTCCATTCATATCAGTAATCTGAATTTGAAAGGAACCAACGGTATTAGGGATTGAAAAGCGGGCGGAATTATGCGTGTTAGAATTATTGGATAAGGCAACTTCAAATGATTGAAAATTCCGGCTTATATTTTCATGTGGCATTTGTTCTGAAATTCCCGTCGTAGCCGGTGGTACGAGTACCCATACGGGATCGGTTGTTGCGTAGCCGAAGGTTGTCACATAGGAATCAATCACACTTTCGGTATGCGTACAGCCCATGATCGCCTCGCGGATATTTTTAACGGTAAGGTAATCAACTATCGGACCGAATACGCCCATGATTAAATAACAGGGTATTGACTCAGGCGTTCCTTGATTCGAAACTTTATTTGCAATAAGGGAATCAATAAAACATAATTGTTGCCGTGGAGGAGTCCCGCCTAAAATGGCGTCACTTTTATTGATGTTGAAAACATAGTTGTTATCGTGATTGGGAGCAAAAGTACCAAAGTGGTTTTTCATGCTTAAAGTAGCGCCACCCATCATCGTGTGACCTTTGTTGTTGGCGATGTTAACGAGAATATCAATGGTCCCGTTGGCAACATATGCAGAACAAGCCGCGGATGTGCCGCCGGGAATGGTGGCGTTTACCGTACCCCCCATCGCTGAATTATAGCTGCTGACCACTGCTTGGATCTTTGACGTATCAGTCAAGCTGAAATAAGGAGTGTAATTTGAAATTCCGGCGGCGTAAGTCGTGTTCCCATCATAAATTATAATATTTGAAGGCAGTACTCCTAAACCGGAAAAAATAGTGCAGAATTTTTGTATGACGGCAACTCGGGCCATGTTTTTAGGTTCAATAGTATTTACCTTAATTGCTACCTTAACCTGTGCCCATGTTTTTGCGGCAGGCTTTTGAAATATAGCGCTCCACGCATCAGCAGCCTTTGTTTTTTGGGAAAGGGAAATTGCCATCGCGTCCATGTTCGCTTGGACCCGTGCGGCATTTACTGCTGCATTTTCAGGGGCGAAGGTCATTGAAGTAGGGGTGCTATTAAACATTTTCGTATCATAGCATGCCACTACCCTAGTATTGCTGATAGTTGGATTTATCGCCATTCCCGTCGCCCAAGCTGCCGGTGCGGCTAATACTTTATTTACCTTTACAAGGGCGAGTCCGGCAGCACCGGCAACCGTCATTTTAAGAAAATTACGTCTTTCATCTAAAACTTTTCTCATAATAACATCCTCCGAATCAGAAAACAAATTAAAAAATTAATTGAATAGTTTGATTCCAATCTTTCAAGTTAAGCGATTAACTTTCGAATAATTCACAATTATCAGTTCCATTAAGAATATAGCATTAAAATTAAGAAAAAAACATTATTATTTACTTTTTTCAAAAAAACGCTTATTACCAGGAAGCAAATAAAATAATAAAAAATTAGTAAATTGATTGAAGAATATCTGTATCATAGAGAAAAAATGAAATTTTCATTAAATTCGCAATAGTCCAAGAAAACAAAGTGAGTTTATAAGAATATCCGTATCATAAAGGAAATTTATTTTTTTAAAAAAAATCATGGAATTAATAATTATTATTTTTACCTTTTTCCTTAAAAAGGATTATATTTACAGTTATTGATTATTATTATGATAAAATATTGGGGGTTGTGATCTATTAATCGTGTAAATTAAACCGGGGAGGATTTTATGGGTGAAACGCTACGAAGTCGTCGTTCATTTCTTAAGACGGCGGCCGCAAGTGCTGCCGGGCTAGCCGTTGCAGGGCCTGCGGTAAAGTCGGTTCTTGGTAAAGCAGAAGCTACCGGATGGACCAATGGCATGGCAATTAATCCGAACATTGACAACTTAAGGGTTGTCTGTATGGTTGATAACGCAATGATTACAAACGCTAAATTGGTATCTTATAGCCTTGATACTTATACTGCCGCCACAAGCAGGACACAAATTTTAAGTAACATGGATAAAATGGCAATGACGCTTGCACAGAAAACAACGGCGGCTGATGCCTGGAGTACGATATTTCAAAAACCGGCGTCAAAAACATGGGCGCAGGTTATTGTGGCTATTAAAATAAATACCTGCAGTACCGTTAATATGGCGCGGATAGCAGTTGTAGAAAAAGTTTGTACGGTACTTAATGGCCTTGGAGTTCCAGGTGCAAACATTTCCATTTACGACACTACTTGCAATCCAGGTCTTAACGCCTATAAAAATTATTTCAGCGCTACGGGAACGGGCACTTATAATGGCTATACTAAGATTCCTGGCGTAGTGACAGATTCACTGGGAGGAACCACGCCGACAGCGGTTCCTAATAGAGGTAATGTTAATTGCATAACTAACCTTGCAAACGGAACTGTAGATATTTTAATCAATATCGCTGTGAACAAAGGCCATATGATAAGTGGAAGCGATGGAAATACAGGAGGAGTAACGCTTTGTTTCAAAAACCATTTTGGGACCTTTCCTCCTGTCCATAGCAGCAGCAGCCCCACTACAGCTGCTATTGCCGAATACTACAGTATGAGTAATGCAATCGTGGGTGGCACTCCACCCAGGCAACAACTTTGCATTGTCGACTCGCTCTGGGCGGATAATGCTCTCACTCCGACCGCCAATCCGACTTCTATGCCAGCTCGACTTGTAATGGGCACCTTTGCTGGTGCCGTTGATTATCTTACATGCCTTAATATTCGCAAACCCAGTAACCTTGTAAATGCAACTCAAATGGATTGGACGCAAATAGATACTTTCCTGACTGCTTTTGGATATACGACCACCGACCCTAATCTGAAATGGGTAGAAATTACTCCCGTCAGCACTCTTCCAGGCGAAACAGATAGCCAACAACCTCGTATGCTTGAGGTGCGTCTTGCAGGTAGTGCCGCGATGACCAAATTTGCATTACCTCATGGAACAGGATCTTTGGAAATTGCGATTTTTGATATCCGCGGAAGAAGCATTAAAAAAATGTTCGTTGGTTTGCAAGGGGAGCGAACGTCGATTTCTTGGGATGGCAAAAATGAACATGGTCAAGCAGTTGCTTCAGGAATTTACGAAGTTCGTATTTCAGCCGGAGGTCATTTTGATGCCGGCAAAATAATGATTGACTAATAATAATCATTACTTATGTGTAAAAAGGACGCTCAAACGAACGTCCTTTTTTTTGATACAAGTATTATTAAACCGTCATTCAATTTTTGACGTATAAATATCTAAAAACAAGCTAGCGGTTTGAAGCGCTTCCGCCTGATCCTGAAATCCCGTTAATGAAAGCTCTAGATAGAATTTGCTGAAATAAGCATATACAGTGACTCCGCCAAGAGCTGAAGCGGCAATGGCAACCGTATCTGGATAATTCGGTATATTTAATATAACCGGCGCAGTTTGTTTTTGATCTAAAAACATTTGATGACTATTTATTTGGTTTCCAAAATCCATGCAATATGTTTGTATTTGTTTTGAATTAGGGCCTTGCAAATATTGAATTCCCGCTTCAATTACATGGTTCTGAATATAGAGTATATCGCCCCCATCCATTACCGTATGCAGATTACTAGCTGAAATAATGCTCCACGGTGGAGCGACTTGTTGCCAACCGGTAACATCGGTCGGCATGATTTCCAATTGTGAAACCGAGTTCGCCCCGGAGGAATCATTATCTTTGCTGGTATTAATCCAAATAGTTTTACAGGTACAGAAAGATAATAAAAACATACATAATAAAACATTCCAAATTCCCTTAACCATAAGCCCCCCCTCCTTAAAAGATCATTTTAATTGACATGTTGCCATTATACTTTGTAAATGCTGAATTTACCAAAGAAAAATTGTTGTACATATTCAAGGAAATGTTTGGCGCAATAACCACCTTTAAATACATCGAATAGGTAACGTCAGGTGAGGACTGCGTTACGCCTTGTTCATTTTTCCAGGTCACATTAACGGTATGACTATTCATGAGGGATTTAAAAAGGCCCATATTTTGATTGCTGATGGAAACGGTCATTATAGGGCCGGTTTGCGTTACGGCGGACGCCGTGGTATCGTGATAATTGCCGACGTAGCTTGAAGTGATTCCGGTTATCGTCTGCAACCAGGGTAACCAGGAATTAGTATATTGTATGAATCCGCGGTGCCAATCGTATTTATAGGTTGAATCGGTCGCGGACCTATCGTGGTTCCACTCCCAACGCGACTGAAGCATTGCCTTATCGCTAAAATGCCATTTAATATCGTTAAATGTGTAGAACATTGTGGAATTATGCGCTTCTACAGTATCGTAAGTATTACCGTTACTGTAATCGGTTAAAATGGTATCAACCTTTATTGTGGAAGTGGTCCACTGGTTTTTGTTGCTGAAAACAATGTCATTTGTTGGGAAAATATTGGCGCCAACCGTATGGGTAAGGCTTTTTGTGGCAACGCTCCTATCATCAAAATATAAATGGGACAATCCGGGATCCGTTGTGTCAAAATTACAAGTCAATTGGTCTTGAATCCAATAAAATGGTTGTATCCAATTCATGAAAGAAAACCAGGTTCCGGGTTTAAGTGTAAAAGTAGCAAGGCGCATTATCGTAGCGAAACTTGCATTTGAATCCGCGTAACTTTTAAAATTAAGTTCATTCCGCGCGGTAATATCGAATCCCGGAGGAGCATCCATTGTTTGCAGGATAAATGTTGGGGCCCATTCATTGCGATAGATTTCCCCAACCGGATCCGAAACAAAAAGGCCGGTTTCTGAAAGAGAAATTCGTTTAGTCGGGCTCAAGGTAATATTGCCATAAAAAGCAGATCCTGAACCTTGGGTATTTGACATTTTTATTGGCAGAATAGCGCCGCTATCGGATGTGGTTGTCGAGTCGACATGCTCTTTAAGAGAATTAAATAAAAGATATGAAATATCATAGTTGATACGATTAATGTGAAGAAGAGACTCTATTAATGGTGAGGATGTTTCATAGAGCCTAAATAAAAGCTTATCTTTGTTTCTATCAAGTGGCGGACGCAAGGAATCAACCGTAAAGGATGTATCATGTGGGGTTAGGCCGATCGGAGGAAAATGAATTTCACGTTGAGCTAATAAAGTATCGTGCAAATCTCCCTTAACAATGTTTCTTGAAAGTGAAACATCAAGAAATGGAAAACCTAAAAAATGCGATCCGGCGGTGAACTGGTATCGGCGTTCGGTTCCGCGTTGTGAACTATTGTCCATTTGATAATAGCTGAGGGGGATTTCCTTAGTAACATCATAAGAAATAGTCGCGTTGGCAAGATGATTGGGGTCACCATAACCTCTAGAAAGATTGTCAGTTGTTTTAAAACCGCTGTCTGTAACTAAATCGTTAAAAATAATACTTGTTTTATTGCCAATCCTACTCTGAACGGCTAGCGCAAGGGCTTTCTTTCCGTTTGTTCCATCAATGGTGACTTCAGGATTTATTTTTAAAAATCGCAACATTGATTCGGTTCGGAATTCTAGGGGAATCGCAGTATTCACAAGCTCGTGGACTTTGTCGGTTTCAAGATGGTAAACGCCGATTTGGGGCGAAATCCAATCCGTTGGCGCCACTTGCACGGACCCGTAGGTCATTTCGCCTTGATTTGTTGGAGGCAACCACTCGATATTCATTAATGGCGGATGCACCTTCTCAAGTTGATACGAGATTGTGATAAGCGAAGAATGATCAATAATTACATTCGGGCTGAAAATAAGCGTACCCGCAGGCGGCGGAGTAAAAGTAAAGTTAGTTGAGTCGATTTGGTCCCCGTCTATAAAAACCTTGAATGTTCCCGGCACAATAAAATCTATTGGGGCATTAGGGTCATTTACATTCTGGTCGGAAAATTTAATTTTATAAACTCCGGTTTCTGAATAATCAAGCACTTTATATTGGGTTTTCGCGGTAATTAGCCCTGATCCGGCTTGTACTTTAACAATTTTTCGGTCGCGGGTGGAAAGCGATTGTCGGCTTTGCAATACAGTAGTTATACCTTCAAGTTGAGTTGAAGGAAGCGTTTGGGATTGGGCCACGCTAAACGTGTTGGTTCCGATGCGCGCTTCTTCAACATTGTCGGATGAATTGCCTCGATAAAATACACCTTTGGTTGGCACTTGTTTAACAACGGAATTGTCGAGGAAGAAATCCAAATAGCGCCCTTCGGGAAACGTATTATGGAGGGTGAGATTAGTCTCATTGAACGGAAAATGGTTTGAATAGGGGAATTGGTAAGAAGTCTTTGCAGATGCGGGAATGTTTTTTGTTGTGTCGAGCGGATTTCCTGTTGCCGGGTCATAGCCTATTGAATCATGTAATGGAGAATATGTAACCGAGTCGACAATAAGATTTTCGGCAATGCTTCCTTTTAATTGCGATTCATAACCCTTTGCATATTTAACGCGAACGCCGTTTTCGTCCCATGAGGCTATTTTTCTTTTTCCTATTCCCGAACCTAAGCTTACACTTTCCCATAATTGCGTTGTGGGATTGAAGGCTGAAATTTCTTTAGGATACAAGGCAACGAGTGAATTTCCAAGCAAAAATAATTTACAAATATTGGGGTCTGAAATATTCTGGGGTAGGAAAATGGTGTTAGTAGTTTTCCCATTTAAATCAAAAGTCGTAAAACTCTTTTGCGTTGCGCAAACAAGGGAATCTGAAAGCCGCGCAAAACATGCCGATTGGCTTATTCCCGGGATGTTTAATTGTTGCAGCGCGCCGGCCACCGTGGAATATTTATAGGCGTCTTTTCCAGTCAGATAATAAAGCGCGGTATCTTGGGTAAGAACGTCAATAATGGGCGCGCGGGCGTCGACGACGTCCCACGATTGCGAGGCGATGATATACCTGAAAATCTTTTCGCCGTCTACGAAAACAAGCACGCCCCGGTCAAGGTAAAAATGGGCCTTGTCGGAAATGGAAACGCTCTTTTTATTGGGGAATTCGAGCCATTTTTCGTCTTTGGTGGAAAATATTTTCACCGAATTCGGGAGTATGCAATAAACGTTCGTACCGTTGCTGTAGATTTCCCTGAAGTCATTGCCGGAGCCGGCAATGGGATAGGGGAACCATTCGCGCCCAAGCTTATCGAAACGCCAGAGCGTGTCTTTAAGGGCCACCCACACGTAGTCGTCGTCGACGGTTATTTTGCCGTTTTTGTCTTGTGAGCCGGTCCTGTTTCCGGGGATCCGTTCGACGGTCGTGGTTGAAAGGTCGATCTGGTAAACGCCGCTTTGCGCCAGCACCGACAGGATAAGCGCGTTTTGGGCGACGTCCATGACGCTGTCGTTATCGACCGTGTCCGTCAGCACGATTTTCCTTACGGACCGCGTGTCGTTACGATACTCAAGGATGCCGGAAGGGTCGCTTATCCACAGGGAGGAATCTTTAACGAAGGATTTGTACTGAAGCGGCGAAGATGATAATGCCATGAGTGAAAAAGGGAAAATAAAAAGAAACGTCAAAGCGATTAACTTGGGAGAAGCTTTACTTAAGCGCATTATCACCGCCTTAAATGTAACGTTTATTGATTAATAGCAGGGACATGTCAACGTCCCTATTTACTGAATTAATTCCTTGCACCCGTCACTTTGCTTCTCCCCTCTCCCGGTGGGAGAGGGGAAAAAGGGGTGAGGTCGTTTATTACACCATAATTTCGGTTATCTTGCTCGACTCGACGTTTCCAAATCCGAATTTTGCCGCATTGGCAAGATGCTTGATGTTTTTTCCTTCGCATTTTCTTCCATACCACGAAGCAAGCGAAACGCCATAGCTGTCTGCGGCCACGGGATCGAGGCTTGCGGCAAAGGTATTGAGTTCCAAAACGTTGCCCGGTCCGGCGGGGCCATTGTCCAAAAGCGCCCTGCTCGCGTCCACAATAGTCATGGTCGGCCTAATGTAATAAAGCTGCTCGGCGATGGCGATATGCAGGTCCATTTCACGGTGCATGGCCCCGCGGTCACGCACCAGGCCCATAAGGCCCTTGATCCCGAAGGAAACGCCGCCGGCCGCGTGGGACTTGGCGATAGGAAGCAGAATGACCACGTCGCTTTTGCCGACTTCCTTGACCACTTCCGTTTTTGTCAATTGCGTGGCCTTGGGTTCCGACTTTTCCTCGAAGAAATTGGGCTGCTGCTCGGTGGGAGTGAAAATAACCGCGCCTTTCAAACCTTTAATGGCTTCGGCGATGCCGGTTTTCTGTTTGCAGATTTCCGGGTCCCGAAGGGTATTGTCGCAAAGGATCACGCGCTTCGCGCCCGCGTCGAGGCAGAGCTTGGCGACGATATAAACGGCCTCGGGAGACGTTGTGGTGGCCCATTCGGGCGGATTGGCGAACCCCATGTTGGGTTTGATGAGAACGCGGCTTCCGGGTTTAACAAAACGGGAAATACCGCCCATTTTCGCGATGATTTTCGGGATGATGACCGAGGCTTTTCCCTTGCCCGCGAACACTTCGCTTTTTGCGGGGGCCTCGGCAAAGGCGCTTGCAGTAAAACTCGGGACTGAAAGCGCCGCCGCTCCGGCGGTCGCTGTTCTTAAAAAGTCTCTTCGTGTAGACATGGCGTTTCTCCTTTAAAGACCGATGATCGTTTTAGAAAAATGGACATTTTCACAAATGGTGAAAAAATACTCTCTTAAAGCCGGGCAATACTATAAAAAAACAAGTAACGAGAAATATAGTTTAAAAAAGTTTTGCTGCCAAAATCCACTGCGGGAGGAACCTCAACCTGCTCTTTTGAGCTCCCTTCTCCTTAGCACGGACCTGCGGCCTGCCGGAGCGGTAGCGCAGGCAGGTAAGGGTAGGGGATGAGGTAAATTCGCCGGTCAGCGGATTTGCAGGAATTTTATATTTTTCCGATACCCAACTTAATATAATGAATTAATTTTTAAAAGCAAAATATTTTTTAATTTATGATACGGAATTTATTGCAGCTAATAGTACTAACACATTGTTTTTAAAGTTTATTATGTGTTTTTTTTAAAAATATTCAATCTAATAAAATTATATTTTATATGATACAATTTGCACACTCTTGCCTTAAAATTAAAAAGCGAAGCCGCTTGAAGGAATATTTTCCGGCTGGGTCGCTTGAGATCCGGTTCTTGCGTCCGGAATCCCCGTCGTCAGACCCGGTTCGCTTTGACCGGCGCCTTCGCCGCCCGTATCTGCTTTAATCTTGTCCGCTCGTTTTCTCTTTTCGGTAACCATCTGCTTTTGGGCGTCCGACATGTATGGGCCCGTGGCCCTGCGGTTTTCGCCGAATTTATAAACGACGATGGCGGCGGTATCGAATATCGGACACTTTTGCTCGCACATCCCGCATCCCATGCAAAGGTCCGCGTCAACCACCGGGACCTTGAACATCCCCCGTGAAGTTTGCAGAAACCTCGGATCGATCGCATGGTACGGGCACACCTCGTCGCAGACGAGGCATTCCTTGTTTTGTTCCCATGCCAGACAGCGGGGCTTGTCGATGACCGCGGTCCCCATTTTCGCGAACCGTTTTTCATCATAAGGGAGTTTGCGGATGGCGTTAGTCGGGCATACATTTCCGCAGGCATGGCATTTTTCTTCACACCCGCCGATGCGTGGGGCGAGCTTGGGGGTGGAAAGCCGGGAAAACCCGTCGTCGAGCGCGCAGGGCTGAAGCGCATTGGTCGGACACACTTTAATGCACTGCCCGCAGGCGAGGCATCGCGCGCTAAAGAGGGCCTCGGGAACAGCCCCCGGCGGGCGGATGAGCCTGCCGGTATTGTCTCTTTTTGTCAATGCATTGGCCTCTAAAACCGGAAGCAGGAGCGTTCCGGCGGCAACACCGGCTATAATCTGACGCCTTCCCATGTCGGGGGCCACCGTAATGGCTTCGTGGCCCGGCAAGGCGTTAAAAACAAACGTGCTGCACCCTTGTTTTATCCCGATGCACTTGCCGCACATGATGCATTCGGCGGTTGACGTGGCCTTAAAGTTCTTTTCGGATATCGCCCTGGTCGGGCAAATTTTTACGCAGGCTTTGCAGCTACCGCAACTTGCCGTGGAAATGTTTCTTCGGAAAACGGCGAAGCGTGACAGGAGTCCGAAAAAAGCCCCGCTCGGGCAAACATATTGACACCAAAACCTGCGGTCCCAGTATGATCCGAAAAGTATCACGAGAAAGAGCAGCCCGATACCGACTGTTCCATAGAAATACGGAATAGGTAACCGGTTCCCCGCGCCCAAAGACCCCAAAAGCGGCCGGACAAGATTATCGCCAATGGCGGGAAGGGGATAGACAAAAACCGTGGCAATGCGGGTGATGATTGAAATTGGGTCCAAAAATAGCGGAAAAACGGTTCCGGTGACGGCAACGAGCGTCACGGTGAAAAGCAGCGTATACTTCAATTTTTGCAAATAAAGGGGCGGGCGGCGCTGCGCATTGCGCGCGTTTTTAAAAATGTAAGAGTCTATAAAATCGATAACAGACCCGAGCGGACAGAAAAAACCGCAAAAGAGCCTTCCATATATGGCCGTAATCGCCGTCACGACCAGAATAACGACAGCAAAACCCACGATAATTTTACGCGAGGCAATAAAGGTCAATAGGCCCGGAAGCGGGTTTATTCGAATAAACCAACGGGCGTCAATTGCATAGGCTAATGGGTAACTTAATGCCGCGAAAAAAGAGAATAAAAACAGCGCGAAAAAGAAAATCTGGGAATAACGCTTAAATTCTTTGATGATACACCTCTATTGCTAAAGTTCCCTCATGTGAGACTGTTTATAAATAAGATTAGGCAAGAGCCGTATGATACACGATTGATAAATCAAATACTCTAAAAATGCGGTTATAAAATAGCGGGTTTAAAAGAGAAAATCAAGAAAAAAGCATTGTTGTTGCGTGATGATGATGTATTTTAGCGAATAAGTAATAGCATAGCAAAAAGAATAAAATATATTTTTAAAAGGAGCAGCCATGGGTGATCTATTTGCACCAAGTCATTTAATCATCGTTTTATTGATTGTTATTTTGCTGTTCGGATCGAAAAAAATTCCCGATCTTGCCAAGGGAATCGGCGAAGGAATAAAAGAGTTTAAGAAGGCCACCAAAGATGCTGAAAAAGAAATTCAAAATACTCCTAATACTTCTCAGAAATCTGATCCGGAAAAGAAAGAAACCCAAGAAAGACGGTGAAAGCCTAACCTTTTTAGACCATTTGGAAGAGCTTCGCGGCAGGCTGATGAAATGCATCGGCGCCGTGTTAGTCGTCAGTATCCCCTGTTTTATTTATTGGAAAAAAATATTCGACGTTGTTTTGGGCTATCCGCTGCGATACGTAAACCCTAAACCGCATATCATTTTTACCGCGCCTACGGAAGCGGTCATGTTGTCGCTTGAGATCGCCATCGCCGCCGGGGTAGTGGTCGCTTCGCCCATCCTCTTTTACCAGGTTTGGCGTTTCGTATCTCCGGGACTTTATAAGCACGAAAAGCATGTGGTTTTCCCCATTGTTTTCTCCTCGACTATTTCTTTTTTTGCGGGGATCGGCTTCAGTACCTTGATAATTCCGCTGCTTATGCGCGTTTTATCGTCATACGGGACCGGGGTCCTTGAACCGTATTTCAAGGCAAAGGAATATATCGGGTTCGTGGTGAAAATGAGCCTGGTGTGCGGGATCATTTTCGAGCTCCCGGTTATTTCCTATATTTTAACCAAAATGGGAATATTGACGCCGAAATTTCTCGTGGGAAAAATCAGGCATGCGATCGTTTTGTGTTTCGTGGTGGCGGCCGTCGTTACCCCGCCCGATATCTTGTCGCAAATCGTCATGGCCGTTCCGCTGCTTCTCTTGTACGGCATCAGCATACTCGTTTCATATTTGACAATGGAGAAAAAAGCATGAACTTCGGATTCGGCGGGCTGTCGGAAATAGCCCTAATTTTCATGATAATCCTGCTGCTCTTCGGTCCAAAGGAAGTTCCGCATTTATTCAAGCAAGCGGCGAGGATGTTCGCCAAGGTCAAGGTTTATACCGATAAAATCAAAAATCAACTCGACGAGGTCATTAAAAGCGACCAGGCCAAGACCTTTTATGAAAGCGAGTCGGTGAAAAGAAAAGACCCGATTCGCGACCGTTATAAAACGGCGCGCGACGCCCTGACCTTGGATGCGCGCAAGGAAAAATCGGAGGCCATCGCGCGGCTGCTTTATGAAACGCCGCAGTACAAAGACGCCCGCGCGATCATGATTTACGCCAGTATCGGCGCCGAGGTCGAAACCAGGCACATGATCGCCGAAATGCTTAAAACGGGCAAGCGGGTGGTCCTGCCGTTTTGTAAGGAAAATCCGCAGGAGCTGGGAATAGGGGAGATCGCCGATTTTGAAAAAGACACCGTTCCGGGTGTGTTCGGGATACCGGAACCCGTTGAGCGTGTTCGCGGCAATTTCTTTAAAAGCGACCTTGGCCTCATACTTTGCCCGGCGGTGGCGTTCGATATTTACGGCGCCCGGCTTGGACACGGCAAAGGCTATTACGACATGTTCCTGAAGGAAGTGCGGGGCAGAATTCCGCTTTTCGGTCTTGCCTTCGATTGCCAAATACATCAACAAAACCTGCCGTTCGACTATCATGACGTTCCCATGGACCAAGTTATAACGGAGAACGGACTTTTATTGTCAAAAGAAGCATAGGTCAAATGCAGGTACTCTTTATTGGTTTGATTGTTGTTTCGGCGGCGTTTTTATCCGGCCTTTTGATTTTTCTTGTCCCCTTTTCAATTTCATTGCGTTTTCATCATGCAAATGAGACCGGTCGCTTAGACGGCTCCATTTCCTGGATGCATCCCTGGATTGCATTGGGAAAATATAATTTTGAATCACAAACGTTTTCGATGACGTTTGTAAGGCGATTTAGTTTTATTTGGGGGGTAACGGAAGAAAAAACGCCGATAGCGCCCGGGCCGCAAGGCGCCCAAGAGAAGGCGGGCTTTGCCGATGAAAAAAACAAGGGCGAGGAAATCCACGCCGCTTACGCGGATTCAGCCGCTCCGAAGAAAAAAATAAAGCCGGAAAAAACAAAAAAAGGCGATCCTTCCAAGCAACCTTCCAAAGAATATTCCGAAAAAAAAGAGGAAGCGCCGATACAAAAAAAAGGATGGAAAGCAGCGCTCAATAAATTTAAATCGAACAAAGTTTTGTTTTTTATGCGTCAGGGCGGATGGAGAAATAAAATTATTGCTTGGGTGATAAAAAGCATCGGCCGTTTTTTCCATTTGTTTCGCGTGGGACATTTAAAATTCCATATCAAAGCAAGTCTATCGGACCCTGCGACAACTGGTAAGGTCTATGGATATTGGATAGGCGCTGCGCATGCTTTGGAGCTTGCAAAACAAAAGCGCATTGTCCTGTCGTTTGATCCGGTTTTTGAAGGGGAGTGTTGTGATATCGACGCCTGGCTTGTTATTGCAACTTCGCTGGCGCGTTTGGCCCTGCCCGTTATTTTGGCGGTGGTAAGTTTTCCTTATTTGAGTACGCTTCTTGTGTGGCGGTCAAGCATGCATGAAAAACGACAAGAGAAAGTGTCCGCGATTTCATAGAAATTAAATCCCCTCTCCGCTTGCGGAGAGGGGACGAGGGGAAGATGCGCATAAATTAACCAAGAGTTTCTACTTGGACACCATGACTTTTGAAGTATACGTCTTCTCCGGGGTCTGCACCCGCATGAGATATACTCCATTTTTTAAACCAACCCTATCCAAATTCAATTCTGAGGCTAGTCCCGACCGGCGCATAACCGTTTTTCCGTCAATTGAGCACGCTTCAAACACATAGGGCGTTTGCCGTGAAAACGAAATCCGGTTGTTGAAAACGCTTCCCTGTTTTCCAGGTTCGGCAGTGTTGCTGATTGCCGCAGGAAGGTTTTGGTAAGTTATGGCAATATCGTCTACCCACAAGGTACCGTATTTCCAGAGGGAAATGCCGAAATTAAAAACATTCGCGCTATCCTTGGACGTATCACTAACTGAAATTTGCGTCCAACCGTTGTTTCCGGGATTATTTCCCCATAAAGTTCCCCATTTACGGTTGATCCATGAATAAGCAGGCGGCAGCAGAGTGGCCTGTTGCACATATATCATTGCATTATAGTAAGTTGGCATATTGGCGTATTTGACCCATGCGGTAATAGTAAATATTTTATTTGCCGGAAGCCCGGTTATTGATGAGGTGACACCCAGGGTAAAAGCGGTGTCTGTGGAGTCCTTGAACTGCATTTTAAGAGCTCCGGGAGCGCTGTGGGCGCTGTCGGTTTCCTGGGTAACCGTATATTTTGTTCCGCCGGTGGCGTCTTTGGTAAATGCCCAGCCGGGGAAACTGTCGGTTGCCGCGATAAAGGTGTTGAAACTGGCATTTGGCAGTGTTGCTGTTTGAGCGAAGCCACTGCTAAAAATAAGCCCCGAAATCCCTAACAATAACGCAATGTTTCGAAATGCCGAATGAAACATAAACCGCCATGCATTCATAATACCTCCTGCGGAATAAATAATTAAATTGGATTTATCTTTCGCTTTTTTGGAAAAAGCGGATTAAATACAATAAACCCTTTTGTAGTTAGTAAGAATATATATAATGAAGGTTCAAAAAGTTTTAAAGTCGCTATATCACCGCAACGCGGTTTCTTCCGGTTTCTTTGGCTTCATACAAGGCCCCATCAACCCGCTTGATAAATGCTTCCGGCGATTCGGAAACATTGACTCCGCCCACACCAACGCTGATGGTAATGACCAGTCCTTTAACCGAACGGTCCGATTCGATTTGGCGGCGTATTCTTTCCGCCAGAAGCGCCCCGTTTTCAGGGGAAGTTTCCGGAAGGACCACCGCGAATTCCTCGCCCCCGTAGCGAAAAACGCGATCGGTCGATCGTACCATGCACTTCATGGTACGGGACACCATTTTTATGACCTCATCGCCCACGGGATGGCCGTAAGCGTCGTTGAATTTTTTAAAATGGTCGATATCCAGCATGACGAGCGAAAGATTACTGCCGTAGCGTTTGACGCGGTTATATTCTTCGCGGATAATTTCCTGGAACATACGGTGATTAAGAAGACCCGTCAGGCCGTCACAGCGCGCAAGGTCTTCCTGCTTTGAAAAATATGACGCGCGCTCCAAGGTCATGGACGTTTGCGCGGCGACAATACCCAATAGATTGCTTTGGGTCGAGCTATAGGTCTCTCCGGCCGGGCCGATTGCCACGATAATGCCCTGGACCTCGCCGTGGGTTTGAATGGGCGCCATGCAAAGCGACCGCACCTTAGGGTCGGGCCACGACCAGCGGCGCTCTTCACCATGAATGTTTGGGATCAGGCAATTACCGGTGGGAAAACGCTCCAAGAGGTTTCGCAAATAAATGGCCCCCGAAATCTGATTGCCGGTCAAAACGAAATTTTCGGGCCAAGGAAACGCCGGTTTTATCACCCCGTCTTTATCGCGCATGGCAATAACGCTGCCCACGCACTTAAAAAGCCGCTGCACTTGAGGGCAAACCTGCTTGAGTATTTCCTGCTTGTTAAGGGTGTTTTCAAGGAGCCGAGCGATGGAAAAACTGGCGTCGAGACTATGTAAAGTCGATTCGTTCTGCTGTTGGAGTTTCAGGCGTTCGAGGCTTGAACAGAGGAGCTGCGTAACGATGTGCATGATCTGAAGCGCTTTGTTGCCCGCCGCGGGGTCGATGTTCGCGAGCCGCACGACCCCCGCGGCGTTTCCCATAAGGACGATGGGGGAGCACAGCACATTGTATTCGCCGGGGTCCTGGTTAAGCATAACGTAATCGGTCCGGTCCGCGAAGCGCGGCTCCCAGAGCGCGGTCCGCTTGTAAAGACTATCGCCCATCATGCTGCCGTTATAGGGAATTTCGGACATGAGCTTGGCGTTATATCCCTTGCCGAGGCGATAGATGAAGAGTTCGCTCCGGTCGTCGATCCAGAAAATGCCGTAATAGCGGGCCTTTAAATGCCCGGAAATGGCGTCGAGGGTTTTTTTAAACACCTCGTCAAAATCGCCCGCTTGCGCGAACACGGTTGACAATTCAGAATACAGGTCGCGCTCCGATTTGTAATCGGAAAGGTTTTTCAATTGTTCGCGATACGCGTCGATGGCCTGGTTTTGCCTGCCCAGTTTCTCTTCGAGCTCTTCGATCCGGGATTGTGCTTTTTTGTTGAGCAATCGTCGTTCCCCATGTTTGAAAGCGTAAAAGAATTTACCTACAAAGTATACAAATAAAGAAAATCTTATTCCATAGGTAAAAAGTTTGGACTTATTTTTGGTGCATGAACAAACACGCCGCTTATTATCATGAAAAAAGCGCCGAGGCGCTCCAGTGCGAGCTATGTCCTCATCATTGCATTTTGATCGAAGGCAAACGCGGCATTTGCCTGACGCGCCAAAACATCGGGCATGAACTCATTTCATTGAATTATCTCAGGCCCGTTTCCATGAATATCGACCCTATTGAAAAGAAACCGTTGTACCATTTTTATCCGGGATCGGAAATATTTTCAAGCGGTCCTAACGGGTGCACGTTTAAATGTTCGTTTTGCCAGAACTGCGGGATTTCGCAGGACATTCTTCCGGTAAAGGAAATCCCGGCTGAAGATTTCGTGGATGCCATTGTAAAAAGCAATACCATCGGCATAGCCTATACATATACTGAACCGTACATCTGGTTCGAAACCATCATGGAAATCGGGCCCGTTATTAAAAATAGGGGCCTGAAAAACGTCATGGTGACCAACGGGTACATGGAACCCGCGCCGCTCGAAGACCTTTTAACAGTGGTAGACGCCATGAACATCGATATTAAATCCATGCGGCCGGAATTTTATTCAAGGCTATGCAAAGCCGAGCTTTCGCCCGTTCTGAGGACCTGCGAAACCGTTAAAAAACATTGCCATTTGGAAATCACCAACCTTTTGATTCCGGGCGAAAATGACGCCGAGGCCGACATCCGAGACTTTGTCAAATACATAGCGGAGAACCTAGGCGTCGATACGCCGGTACATTTTTCACGCTATTTTCCCCGCTATAAAATGACGGCGCCGCCCACCGACGAAAAAACCTTGTTGGGTGCGCTCGAAATCGCGCGCGGGTCTTTGCAGTATGTTTATGCGGGAAACATTCAAAGCGACAAAGGGTCGAACACCTTTTGCCCGTCGTGCCGAAAAACCCTTGTCAAGCGTCGGGGATATTCGGTGGAAACGGCCCCCGGGCTTAAGGCCCGAGGGTCCGACAAAACGGCCTCGTGTCCGCACTGCGGTTTCGAGGTGCATATCGTGATGTAAAGATGTTGCATGTAGCATCTTTGCCGATTTTCATTGAAAAATAGCATGGTATACGATATATTATAAAGGTATATAAAAGAGTATTTAAAAACATTTTTAAAGGGTAAACAATGCCGATTAATTTCATTGAAGACATTAAGTCCATTACGGATCTCAAACTGCATACAACCTCGGTGCTTGATCAGGTCAAAAGGACCAAACGGCCGGTAGTGCTTACGGTAAACGGGAAAGCGCAGGCAGTGCTGGTAGACGCGGAAGAATACGATAAAATGTCCGCTTCACTCCAGGTGCTTAAATTGCTCATTCCCGCCGAGCAAGACGTTCGCGAAGGGCGCTATGAGGAAGCCGGACAGTTTTTTAAGGAATTCAAGCGTGATAAAAAAATATAGGGTAACGCTTACGCTAACCGCCAGAACCGACCTCAATCGAATCTTTTATTACATTGCCGCCGATAGCCCCCCAAAAGCATTGACGTTTATTGAGGAAATTGAGGAAAAAGTCCATTCGCTTGGAACATTGCCCGACCGTCAACCGCTTATTCCCGAAAATGTTTTCGTCGGCGCCGATTACCGTCACCTTGTGTATAAAAAATACAGGATAATCTATCGGATTTCGGGAAACGACGTATATATCCTCAGAATATTCCACGGCTCGAAACTGCTTGATTTCTAAATAAAATTGCGTCCGATTCCCTTTAAGGCGCTTGCAAATTCAGGTCCGCTTGCAGCGTCAAATCGCTTGCCTTTGAAGACGGGCCTACCATGATCGTGTAGTGATCGGCCTGGGCGGCAAACCTGTTTAGGCCCGTGTTCCAATAGGCCAATTCCCGCTCCCGCAATTGAAATGAAACGTCGGCCGAAGCGCCCGGGGCCAGTATGCCCGTGCGGGCAAACCCGCGCAGCTCCTTGACCGGGCGAGGGACGGCGGGGCCGACTTCATGAACATAGAGTTCCGCAACCTGGTCTCCCGCCACCGCGCCCGTATTCTTAACGTTTACCGTTACCGTAATGAGGTCGCCCACGTACGCGGGCGACGGGGAAATCCGAATGTTGCTATAGGCAAATGTCGTATAGCTCAAACCGAAACCGAAAGCGAACAGCGGCGTTTTATTACACCGGTCGGAATACCGGTACCCGCGCCCCGTGTCCGGGCCTTCGTAGGGAGTAGGGGATTGGTTGTTGATAAAAGGTGGCAGATCGGCCTGGGCTTCCGGCCACTGCGACGAAAGCTTTCCCGAAGGGTTGACGTCGCCGAACAGAATGTCGGCCAGGGCCGCCCCCTGCATTTCGCCGGGATACCATGCCACGACGATCGCGTCGGCGCCCGTCTGCCACGCGCCGTCGATGGCCGCGCTTCCGCCGGTCAACACCACCACGGTTTTCGCCCCCGCCGCATGCGCGGCAGTCAACAGCGAAACGTCGGGGTTGTCAAGCATAAGCGTGCTCCGATCAACGCCTTCGCCATCTCCCGAAACGCCGTAGCAGACGATAACGACGTCGGCTGAACCCGCCGCAACCACGTTTGCGCCCATCTTGGCTTGGATTCCTTGCAAGGGAGAAACGGTATTGCCGTCGGTGCAACCTTGCATGCTTCCGCTAACGGTCCCGCCCGTGGATGCGGAAGCCAAAAAACCGGTGTAATTTCCGACAACCGCCACCTTTTTGGTTTTGGCTATGGGCAAGGTCCCGTCGTTCTTGACCAAAACGATCGATTCATGCGCCGCCGCAAGGCAGATGTCGCGCGCGGCCTGGCTCTTCAGGTCGGATGAAAACCGGGTCGTCGTTCCCCCGTAAACGCCGTTGATGATTTTTGTGCGGACCATTCGCCGCGCCATGTCGTCGAAGCGGGCCTGGGAAACCTGGCTTGGGACTGCGGCGGTCAAGGACGAACCGAAATAGGTTGCCTGGGGAAGCTCCACGTCCTGTCCGGCGTTGGCGGCCGCCGCAGTCGAATGCAGGGCGCCCCAATCCGAAAACGTGAACCCCCGGTATCCCCAGCCGTTTTTAAGGATATCGGTTTGCAAATGCGCATTCTCGGTGCACCAATTGCCGTTGAGCGAATTATACGCGGTCATCATCGCCCAGGCCTTTCCTTCCTTAACGGCATACTCGAAGGGCATGCAATAAATTTCCCGCAAGGTCCTTTCGCTTATGGGATTTATGTCCACGGTCGCGCGGTTTGCCTCCCAGTCGTTACATACGAAATGTTTGGGCATGGCCGTGGCCCCCGTGCTTTGCGCTCCCTTGACCCATGCGGCAACGCATTTTCCCGACAAATACGGGTCTTCGCTGAACATTTCCCAGTCTCTTCCGCCGCGCGGGTCCCGGACCAAATTGCACATGGGCGCTTCGATGACGAATTTGGATTTGGCCCAGAATTCCTTGGCAAGCGCCTGCGCAGCGGCATAGGTGATTGCCGTATCGAATGTGCACGCAAGCGCTCCGGGGGTCGGAAAGACGGTTGCGGTCCCGGAAGCGCCGACGCACGGCCCGCTGCCTCCGTTCGATGCATACCAGCCGTACAGCGTTTTCCCGCCAACGGAAACGTCGGCCCCCATGCGCGGGGTGCTTGCGCTTGCGGCGCAAAGCTGCTGGTCTTTTTGGGTCTGGGTCATCTGGCCGATGATGGAATTAGTCGTCGACTCGACATTGCTTAAAGCAGCGTTGATGGTAAGCCGCGCCTGGTAGGACGCCGCGGGCGTACCCGTGATCTTGCACCTGAAGAAAATATCGTTTTGCCCGTTTATTCCATTGGCCGAGCTTTGAATGCCTATGGCAGTCCCGAATACGGAATCGGGAACTATCGGGGCGCCTCCGCCCATTGGAACGAAGTCAAGGCCGATGACCAGCGAGTCGTTACTCCCAACGGTCAAATTATAGGATATTTTCCCGGTGTAAACGCCGCCGCCAAGGTTCCGTAGGATCTTGACGGGCACTAAAACCGTATCGACCTGGGTCAACCCCGTATCGCTGACCGGAGAGGCCGCGAACGAGCAGCAGAAAAAAACGGCCAGGACACAACAAATTTTAACAATCATGATAGCGCTCCCCTTTTAGTTGATCACCAGTTTAAGGTTTCTTTTGCTCATGCCGTAGGAAATCGAAGCGAAATAGACGCCTTTTCCGATCTTTTTACTTTCGGTAATGTCCCATTCAACGGCCCCCGACGGGGAACCTATTGAAAACGTCTTGATTTTGGAACCTGACACCGTAAAAATGGAAATGGTCCCATATTTTGCTGACGGGGGAAGCGACCAGGACAATTCCACGATATTTCTTCCGGTCAGGCGCGAAGTGCAAACGAATATCGCGTGGCTTGACTGGAACATACGGCCCCCTAAAACCCCCACCGTGGCGGGAAACGAAAACGGGGCGCTCATCTTGACCACCGTTTCGGGGGCTGAAAAACAATACCCCGCCGATAAAAACACCACAAGCGCGGCCGAAAGCTTAAGGCCATGACTTTTCATAAAAGCTCCTTTAATGTTGCCTTGCTCCTGACAATTTTGTCAAAAAAAAATATCTGCTATGCTAAAATACATTTTAAAATCAAGTACAAATATAGCCTAATTACCGTTAAATAATGCAATTATTCTTGATTTGGTTTTGTAATAATAGTACAATATTGATAGTGTATTGCAAGAAAACTTCATTCCTTGGAACCAAAATTTATGAACCTTTTAATCAGGTATCGCCACTAATTTCGTGTAATTCGAATTTACAAGCATGGCTTTCCGAGTCTTCCGGTGGTGTATAAAGACACAATCGGAATATTCGCTATCGGTTAATGAATTGTGCTTAGTCTCTGTATCTGAATTATATATGCGTCCAGCGTATATAATTCCTGAGTACAGAGACTTATCTGCCCTTAGGCAGGCTAAAATAATTACGTGGTTTAAGCGGTAAACTAATCATCTTTGGAGGGGTGCTCTATGCGTTTTTCTTTGATCAACAAAAAACTTCTCGTGATTGTCGGCATACTCGGTATATTTGGAATAATGAATACCGCATTCGCCGCGGACCCGGACAATGTCCTCTATGCCAAACGTTTTTTGGATCTTTATGAAAAAATAAAGGCCCCGGTAAACGGGTATTTCAGCGCGCAAGGGATTCCTTACCATAGCGTTGAAACCATGATTTGCGAGGCCCCCGATTACGGACACGAAACCACCTCGGAGGCAATCAGCTACTGGCTTTGGTTGGAAGGGATGTTCGGTTTCATGACGAACCAATGGACCGACGTGGCTACGGTATGGTCCAAGGCCGAACAATACATGATCCCGTCCGGCGCCGATCAGCCCACGACCTCCACCTATAAAGCAAGCGCTCCGGCCACCTATATTCCTGAAGAGGACGATCCGTCGCAGTATCCCGCCCCGGTCGACAAATCCATGGCGGTAGGCAGCGATCCCATATATTCGGAACTGACTTCAACCTATAACACCAGCAACATTTACGGCATGCATTGGCTTCTCGATGTTGACGACTGGTATGGTTACGGAATTCGCGAGGACGGCGTGGGCAAACCGTCGTATATCAATACCTTTCAACGCGGAACGCAGGAATCGGTTTGGGAGACCGTTCCGCAGCCCTGTTGGGACGCCTTTACATACGGAGGCCCGAACGGGTATCTGGATTTGTTCGTGGCCGACCCGTCAGGATATTCGCAGCAGTGGAAATATACCGACGCTCCCGACGCCGACGCCCGCATGATCCAGGCAATGTACTGGTGCTATGCATGGTCGCTGGCCAAGGGCCAGGTGCCCCGCACGGTTTTACCGCTCGACCGCGCCGCGAAAATGGGAGATTACCTTCGCTATGCCCTGTTCGACAAGTATTTTAAAAATGTCAATTGCTCGGCGTCGCCGTGCAATACCGGCGCCGATTACAATAACGCCCACTATTTGCTGTCGTGGTACTATGCCTGGGGCGGTTCCACCACCGCAGGGACAAAAGCGTGGGCATGGCGGATCGGTTGCAGCCATAACCATTTCGGTTACCAGAACCCCGTTGCGGCCTATGTTCTTTCGACCATTCCCGATTTTAAGCCCCTCTCGCCCAATGGCGCCCGGGATTGGGGAATATCCTATGCGCGCCAATTCGAGTTTTATCAATGGTTGCAGTCCGCCGAAGGGGCCATCGGCGGCGGGGCCACGAATTCCTGGAAGGGCCGGTATTTAACCCCACCGGCGGGGACCAGCACCTTTTACGGCCTGGCATACACCGAAGCTCCGGTTTATTCCGATCCGCCCAGCAATTCATGGTTTGGGTGGCAAGCATGGTCCATGCAGCGCATGGGGGAAATCTTTTACATAACCGCCGGGACCAGCGACCCGAACGTTCCCATCGTTGAAAAAGTCATGGACCGATGGTTCTCTTGGGTCAAGCAAAACGTCATACTCAACGCCGACGGCAGTTTTTCGATCCCTTCGACCATCGGATGGAGCGGACAACCCGATCCGTGGAACGGGACCGCAAGTTTCACCGGAAACCCCAATTATCATGTTAACGTCGTAAATTATTCCGAAGACCTTGGGGTCGGGGCCTCGCTTGCGCGGTCGCTTATTCATTATAACTTTGCGAAGAAAAAAGAAGGCAAACCCATCGATTCCACGGCGCTCTATCTTGCCAAGCAAATCATCGACAGGATATACAACACATGTGCGGACCGGATCGGCTATTCGGCCGTTGAAAAGCGGGGAGATTATCACCGCTTTTTCGACCAGGTGGTTTATATTCCCGCGTCATTCTCCGGAAGAATGCCTAATGGAGACCAAATCAAACCCGGTGTAAAGTTCCTCGATATTCGATCAAAATACAAGCAGGACCCATCTTTCGCGACCGTGCAAAATGCGGTGAATGCGAACGATACGCCATCGTTTAGGTATCATCGGTTTTGGGCGCAGGTAGAAATTGCGCTAGCCTTTGCGGAATACGCCCGGTTCTCACAGCCTAATCCGAATATCGCCCCGATTATTGTTTCAAGAGACAGCGTCAATAGCGTGATCCAAAAAATTCCCGTTTTAAAACCAACCGAAAAAATGGCGGCCGATCAGGGGATAAGAATAGAAAAGCTCGGTCCGCAGCTTATTATCACATCATCATTCGAGCATCCTGTTACGGTTAGGCTCATGGATGTTGCGGGGCATTCGATATGCGCTCGGCAGGTATCGGCGTTTGGGTCTTTGTCGCTCAAAGAAGGCTCGGTAAAATCCGGGTACTATTTAATGCAAATTACCGACAACAAATCTCTTCGGGTCGTTCAGCCGCTCATGATGATGAATTAACTATAAAACCAGTAAGTTATGGCAGATTAGGTCCGCTCAGGCGGACCTTTTTTTTTATAGCGTTTGCTACCGCAAGTTTCTCATCAACTTTGTTCACTGAAGTGAACACCAGTATTTAAAAAAAGTGCCAATTGATTAAAATTAGGTTATATTATGTTCACAGGATATTAAAGTTCTTATGATAAATATATTCGAATATCAAAACTACCGATTATATCTAAAAGATTATTATAACTTTCAGAAGAACGCCAAGAAATACTTCTCATATCGGTATTTCTCTCAAAAGGCCGGGATCAACGCGTCGGCTTTTTTGTATTATGTCATTGAAGGAAAAAGAAATTTAACTAAAAAAAGCATCGATAAAATTTCAACGGCAATCGGGCACTCCAAAGAAGAAAACGATTACTTTGAAAACCTGGTTTTCTTCAATCAAGCGAAAACCATTTCCGATAAAACCATGTATTACTCCCGCATCGTGGAGTGCCGCAAACCGGTTGATTTGGCCTTGATATCAAAAGAACGATATGAATTTTACGCAAAATGGTATAATAGCGTCATACGTGAAATCGTTACCATGTTCGATTTCCACGGCGATTATGGGCTGCTCGGCCGGCAACTCATGCCGCCGATTTTAGCCAAGGAGGCCCAGGAATCCATTGTACTGCTCGAACGGCTGGGTTTTATTGAAATCGATGAAAACGGCCTATACCATCAAACCGACACGCTTATCGGAGTAAAGCCAAAGGGGCAGGAAGCGTTTATCATTGAAAAATTTCAGACCGAAATGCTTGCGATGGCGATTAAGGCATACGACAGGGTCCCGCGCTCCGAACGCATGAGCGCGTCAACGACCTTCAGTATTTCCAACGCCACTTTTGAATTGTTCAAAATGAAAACGAGGGAATTTCGCAAGGAATTGCTTGAAATCGCCAAACTTGACAATGAACCCAGTCGCGTGGTCCAATTTACTTTTAATTTGTTTCCCATAAGCGGCGATTTAAGGAAAAAACCGGGTTCGGGAGAAAAGAAATAACGATTTCAGGAGAATGGGCCACGGGGCGAGGCGACTGATCGTAAAAGAAGTTACTTATGAAACAGACAAACGCTAATCCATATTTTCGGCGTCTAAGCCGGATAATTGCGGCGGCCTTTTTATTCGCGGGGTGTACGCATTTGCCCACGCAACTCAGCGGCGGCGGGTCGGACACCGAAGTGAGCGGAAAAATATTGTCGGCCGACGGCACGGCAAAACCGGGCGTGGCCGTGGCTTTGATCGCCCAAAATTATGACCCGGCTTTCGACGGGAATTTGCCGCCGCATTTGACGGCTGTGACCGACGCCGCGGGAAAATACCGTTTCGACAGCCTGGACCGAGGAATTTACAATTTGCAAGCAACCCTGAGCGGCGATGGCACAAAAATCCTAGTTAATTCCATTACGGTTGATTCGGGAATAGTCAATACGCTCCAGATCCAAATGCTTAAAAAAACCGCGACGCTTATCGTCCCGGTCCCCGACAGCTTGGCGAAATATTCCGGTTTTATAAATGTTCCGGGAACGTTGCTTTGGAAGTCGCTTTCGGCAAACGCGCGAAGCGCTCAATTCGATTCGGTGCCCCAAGGGACGTTATCGAGCATCATTTTTCAAAAAAACGCGATGGATTCCGGGGTTGTATTGTATTCTAATATAGTGATATCCTCACCGGACACTTTTACCTTGAATCCCTGGCTTTCCTGGGCCCATGCGGCGAAAATCATGCTCAATACCACCGTTAACGGCGCTAATGCGGGTGAAACGGAATTGAATTTTCCGCTGCTCATCAGATTGACGTCCTTGAATTTTAATTTCAAGCAGGCGAAACCGAAAGGCGAGGATATTCGCTTTGTCAGGCAGGATAATTCAGTCATTCCTTACGAAATTGAATGGTGGGACACGACTACCTCCGTCGCGTCTATTTGGGTAAAGGTCGATACGGTCTATGCACATAACAACAACCAGTTTATTACCATGCTTTGGGGTAATTCAGCCGCAAAAACAAATTCAAGCTCTTCGGCAGTGTTCGACACCGCTCAAGGTTTTCAAGGCGTTTGGCATTTGGGACAATCCGGGGGGACGACACAGGTAGACGCCACGGCCAACCATTTCGACGGGACCCCTTCGGCAATGACCGGCGCGTCCGACGTTACGGGAAACATCGGCAGGGCCCAGAATTTCAACGGGTCAACGCAGTACATTACGGTCCTTAATTCAAGCAATAGCCGTCTCGATGTTCAAACCGAGACCTTTTACACGGTTTCATCGTGGGTATATGCTAGCGCGTTTAACCAAAGCCCCCAGGTATTTCTCTCCAAAGGAAGTGCTCAATACGGTCTTATGATCAATGCGGCGAACCGATGGGAATTCTATGGCGGACAAGCTGGGTATGGCGTCGACACCACGACCAGCGCCCCGGCCGCGGCAAACGTCTGGACGCTTGTTACCGGCGTGCGCTCGGGAATGAAGCAATATCTGTATGTGAACGGCGTCGTGGCCGATAGTACGCCTTCGGCCGCCGGGGCAGATTCCTCAATCTCCAATAATTTCTACGACTTCGTCATCGGTCGCCAATCCGACAACCAATCGCAATGGTTCGACGGGATTATTGACGAAGTGCGCGTCGAAAACCAAGCGCGGAGCGCCGGATGGAATTATTTGTGTTACCAAAACCAGCGCAGCGATCAAATCATGGTGCAAGTTATTCCGGTCAAATAAAGCAAATTGCGATCATAAAAAAGACACGGGCGTTTTTGCAGGTGTTTAAATCTTAAACTTCATTTTTCCTATGCGTCGGTAAACCAAATTAAACATAATGGGAAAAATGAACAACGTTAATATGGTTGCGCTTATTAAACCGCCGATAACTACTCGTGCAAGCGGCCTTTGCGTTTCGGAGCCGATCCCCGTCGAAATTGCCGCGGGAAGCAAGCCGATGGCAGCCATAAGCGCTGTCATGACGACCGGTCTTATACGTGAGGATACGCCCGTATGGATTGATTCGTCCAACGAAAGTTTATTTTTAAGATTTTTCTTGAAAACGGAAACCAATATGACCCCATTTTGAACACAAATTCCGAACAAAGCGATGAAACCGACCCCAGCCGAAATGCCGAAAATGGTTCCTGTGGCATGAAGCGCCAAAATCCCCCCGATAAGGGCGAACGGGACATTCATAAGCACAAGCCCTGCGTCCACGATATTTCCAAAGGTCATAAATAATAAAATAAATATGAAAATTATACAGATCGGCACGATCTGGGTCAAACGATTGATCGCCCGTACTTCGCTTTCAAATTCCCCAGTCCATCCGATCGAGTAACCTTTAGGGAATTTAATTTTCTTGTCGATCGTTTCCTGGGCCTCCTTGATCGTGCTCCCCAGGTCGCGCCCGCGAATCGCGAAACTGATGGCGGTAAGGCGTTTATTCAAGTCCCGGTAGATGAATGCAGGTCCGGTTTCGGTTTTTATGTCGGCGATTTCCTTCAAAGGGATTCTTGTGCCGCTTACCGTCGGTATTTTTAGCTCGCCGATGTCGCTTTGGTCCTTGCGATATTCGGGGGAGTAGCGAATGCGAATATCGAATTTTTTTTCGCCTTCATAAAGCTGCGTGACGGCTTTGCCGCCAATGGCCATTTCGATAATGGCCTGGCAATCGGCCGCCGCCACGCCGTAAATGGCCATCTTTTGCTTGTTTAAATGAATGCTGATTTCGGGTTGCCCGAGGTTTCTGAGGATTTCGAGTTCTTTGATTCCTCGAACGTCCTTGATCGCCGTTATTACTTTGTCCGCCAATGTGTCGAGAACGTTTAAATCGTCGCCGAATATTTTGATCGCATTATTGGCGTTGAGTCCGGCCACCGCTTCGTTGACATTGTCGAGAATCGGCTGCGAATATTCAAAAATGACACCCTGAATTCCGGTCAATTTGGCGTCCATTTCCTCGATCAGTCGTTCGGTGGAAATTTTTCTTTTCCATTGTTCCTTTGGATATAAGTCTACATCCGCTTGATTAATGTAAAACCCCGATGGATCGGTCCCGTCGTTTGATCGCCCCGTTTGGGAAAGCACTCCCCGAACTTCAGGGAAGCCAAGCAATATTTCCCTGACCTGATGTTCGATCCTGACGGTTTCGGTAAGCGACATGCTCATGGGCATGTGCGCCTCGACCCATAGCGCCCCCTCGTTAAGCGGCGGTAAAAATTCCGTCCCCAGGAATTTAAAGGAATAAATGCTTGCCGCCAGGACAACTACGGCCATGAGCAGCGAATATTTTTTATGGTTGTAGCAAAAATTAAAACCGGTCATCGCGCCGCGATGGACTGCCTTAACAAAAGGATTGTTTCGTTCCCTGACGTTTTTATTGAAAAGCTGGCGCACCAGCACGGGCACGAGCGTAAGCGTGAATATAAGCGCGCCAAGAAGAGCAAATCCCAAGGTATATGCCAAGGGAGAAAAAAGCTTGCCTTCGATTTTTTCAAAAGAAAAAATGGGAATAAGGGCCATAATGATGATCAATTTTGAAAAGAAAATGGACTTGCCCATCTCGGTCCCTTTGCTGACGATCAAACCCATTTTAGGGAGCTGATTAAAGGCAGGCATGCCGATTTCCTTGGCTTTAAGATCCAGGGCCACGAACATGCTTTCCACCATGACGATCGCGCCGTCGATGATGATGCCGAAATCAATGGCGCCCATTGAAATTAGATTGGCGGACATTCCCTTGATGTAGAGGCACATAAACGAGAAAAGCAGCGAGAGCGGAATGATTATCGCTACGATGATCGTCGCCCGAATGTCCGCCGTGAACAGGAAAACGATGACGGTGACCAGAATAATGCCTTCAAGGATGTTGTGGGAAATCGTGCGCGTGCAAAAACGGATCAGATCGTCCCTGTCGTAGAACGGGACCAGTTTAATGTCGGACGGCAATATCTTGTTATTGAGTTCGTCGATTTTACTTTTAATGTCTTTGAGGACGCGCGCCGGATTTAGTCCTTTACGCATGACGACGATCCCCTCGATGACGTCGTCGTCATGGTCCATTCCCGCTTGTCCAAGACGCGGCATCGACGATTCGACGACCTGCGCGACGTTTTTAACCAAGAGGGGCATTTTGCCGACGCTGGCCACGACGATGTTGCCGATTTCGTCAATCGAGTTGATCAGGCCGACGCCGCGCACGATATACGCCTGGTTGTTTTTTTCAATAACGTCGCCGCCCACGTTGATGTTGCTTTTGGTGACCGCATTATAAATGTCAAGCGCGGAAAGGTTGTATTTTTCAAGGAGCGCGGGGTTAACGTTGATTTCATACATTTTTTGTCGGCCGCCGAAGGTGTTGACGTCGGCAACGCCGGGAACGCTCAGCAGTTGCCGCCAAACGACCCAGTTTTGATAGGTCAATAAATCACGGCTGTTTCTGCTTTTGCTGTGCACCGTGTACCGGTATATCTCGCCCGTGGGGCCATAGGGCGGCTCGACTCCCGGAGCGATGCCGTCGGGAAGCTGCACGCTTGCCAGGGCATTGTTCACTTGTTGCCGGGCGAAAAAATCCTCGACCTTGTCCTCAAACAGTATCCTGATCACGGAAAGGCCGAACATGGTTATGGACCGGACATTGGTTTTTCCCTGCACCGAATTCATCGCGACTTCCAAGGGGACGGTCACGAAACGTTCGACTTCCTCGGCCCCTTGACCGGGCCATTGCGTGATGATGGTTATTTGCGTGTTGGTCACGTCGGGAAACGCTTCCATTGAGGTATTATGGAAACTATATATTCCCGCCGCGATCAGCATGGCGGTGATAAAAAAAGTAAAAAGCCTGTTTTTAAGTGAAAATGCGATAATGGTTTCAATGAATTTGTTCATGCCCGAGTGTCCGATAAAAGGGTGCGATTACGATTCATTCATGGCGCTATAAACGAGTAATTGACATTTAGAGATGATCCTGTCGCCGGGCTTGATCCCCGCCGAAAGGTAAGTTTTCTCTCCGACAACAGAAAAAACGCTTACTTCGCGGGTTTGCACGTCGTTCTTGCCGTTAAAGAGCATGACGAAGTTTTTGTTTTTATCGAAAATAAGCGCCTCCGACGGCACTTCGACCATGGCGCTTCCGCAGTCATAGGTCACCATGACATTCGCGAACATTTCGGGTTTAAGCAAAGCATTCAAATTATTTAAATTGATCCTGATTTTCATGGTTTTATTGTCCGGGTCAAGCACCGTTGAAATTTTATCGATTTTGCCTTTAAATTCACGGTCCGGGTACGCAATGGTTTTGACCGTCACCTCGTCTCCCGCATGGACCTTGGCTATATCGGTTTCGTAGACATTGGCCAACACCCATACGTGGTTTAAATCGGAAATCGTGAACAAGACGTTACCGTTATCGGGCCTGATTTGCATGTGGGGATTGATGAAGCGCTCCACGATGTAGCCCGCCACGGGCGCGGTTATGACGTAGTCGGCCGTGGAATTGTCCCCGTTTATTTTTACGACATCATTGACGCGCGTTAGCTCGGACTGCGCTTTTTTAAAGTCCGATTGAGCGGTGAGGAATTCTTTTTCCGACGAAATACCGCTTTTATACAGGTCCTCGGCGGCGGACAGGGCCTTTTTAGCGATTTCGAGGTTTGATTGCGCGTTGAGAAGGTCGTTGCGGATTCCGGCGGCCTCCGCGCTTTTAATGATCGCCAGGCGCTGCCCTTTTTTAACATAGTCGCCGAGGGACGCCGTCACCTCGCTCGCCAGCCCGCTGACTATGGGATAAACCTTGACCACTTCCTCTTCGTTAAAACTCACTTTTCCCGTTAAGGAAAGTTCATTGCGCACTTTTGAGGTTTTTGCCGTATCGAGTGCGATCATGTTCATGACGGTGTCGGAAATGGTAAAGTTCGAAGCGTCGTCATTCGGCGCTTTTCCAGGTCCTTTACACCCCGCCGCGATAAGCGCTGCCGTAAATATTGACCATTTAAGAGTTTTCATAAGCGGTTTATTTCCCATTGTTCGGTTACCAACCTATCATATTTTTACCGACGCTGAAATTAATTCCTTCAAAAGCGTTGATTCGACTATTTTGTAAAGCATAATATTGGACCGCATTTTGTTTATAGGCGTCATAAAAATCCAGAAACTCCAGCAAACTGATGTTGCGTTTTTCATAATTTTTTAAAACTTCTTCCCGCATGGTTGAAAAATCAGTGAAGAAATTTTTATCGAGGCCGTTATAGAGCGAATCGGATTGCGCGGCTTTATAATAGGCGATTGAAACGTCGCTTACCACTTGGCATTGCGCGTTTTGACAAGCGTATTCGCTGCTTTGAAGCAAGCTGAGCGCGGATTTTATGGAGCCCTGGTTACGGTCGAAAATGGGGACGTTCACCTGAATTCCCACGTAATTATAATTATGGACGTAACTTCCGTTTTTGTCCCATCCGGCGATCGCCTGTAAATCGGGTATGGCCAGGGCTTTTTGAAAAGCGACGTTTTGCCGATTATACGCTACGTCGGCGTGCGCGGCTTTTAAGTCGGACCGGGAACATAGAGCGGTGTCTATCAGGCTTTGAAGGGGAAAACCATTGAGTTTAATGGAATCCAACGACGCCTCGTCTACCGTTACTTTTGGACATATCCCGTTTAGACGAAGGAGCTGTGAAAAATCAGATCGAGCGTCGATAAGCTGGGTATCCAGTGCCAGCTTCTCATTTTCCAAGGAAAAAAGGGAGGCCTTCAAGCGGATCAGATCTTTTTTTGAAACATGGCCGTTTTGATACTGTTCTTCAAATGCGCCGGCGAGTTTTTGGATCGACGCTATTTCAAGAGCATAGACGGAAAGCGTTGTCTGTGTAAAATAGACCTTATAAAAATCGGTCCGTAGTTGAAGTTTTAACGTTCGCAAGAGGTCGTAAAAAAGAAATTCGGTTTTTTGGGCCGAGAGCTTGGCCATGGAAATTCGTTTGCTTCGTTTTCCCGCTATCGTAATAAGCTGCTGGATTTGCATGCTGGTTTCCCCATTTTCGGAAATGGGAAACCACTTGGGGGCTCCGTTCATCGCGGATTGGGTATTAAAAACGTTCTGGTTTACGGTTATCGCGGGATTGTCCCAAACTCGGCTCTGCAAAATTTGCGCGCGAGCCGCATCAACGGCGCATTTTTGGGCGAGCACTTGCAGGTTTTTTTCAAGGAATATTTTTTCTGCCTGGCCAAGCGTCAAAACGAGCGTATCGTTTTTGGGAGAATCGGAAAAAACCGGGAAAGAGGAAAAAATCAGAAAAATAACGGCTGTTGCCCAACTACCATTTTTTAAAATCGGCGCGTGGCATTGAACGCGCTGGAATAAATTCATTAAGAGCCTCGCAGTTTCATGTATCCTTTTCCGTATTTAAAAGATACTACTGCGGACATTAAAATCGGATTAAAGCGGCATTAAATCCTTTTGTTTTGTTGCTTGTAGGTTGTTCTCTGGAGTGAACAGAATGATTAAGTAAGATCCTTTTAAATCGGTTTTTAGCTGAAAAGCGGGTTATATTATTTGTTGCAATATTGACTGAAATGACATTGGCGGAAACGATCACCGCTTCATTTCTTATAATAATTAAACCGGGAAAAGGATGTTGCATGAAATCAAAATTATTGAAACAATGTTTGCTGATTTTATTCCAATGTGTCGCTCTTAGCGCGACTCCGACAAAACCGACGATACCGAATGTAACATTTAAAATAACCACCTATGGCGCCGTTGGTGATGGGGTTACTGATAATGCTGGCGCTATTCAGGCTGCCATAAAAGCGGCAAGCGGGGCGGGTGGGGGGATCGTGGAATTTCCTTCCGCTGCCAAACCCTATGAAAGCGGTCCGATAACACTATCCGGAAATATCAATTATCAAATTGATAGCGGAGCCACTCTGCAATGCATTCTTTATTCCAAGTACCCGCTGAGCGGTTCATCGTATGTCAATTTTATATCGGCGTCGAACGCTCAGAACTTGGAAATAAGCGGAAAAGGGGCCATTGACGGGCAAGGGTCCGATTGGTGGAGCGCTTTCAATGCGAACAGCTCCATGCCCCATCGTCCCTATTTGATTAAGCTCGATAACTGTTCGACGGTGTATGTCCATAGCGTTACTCTTTCCAATTCACCAATGTTTCATCTCGTGATTACCGGGTCGAATGTTACCGTTGATGGGATAACCATTTCCGCGCCGTCCACTGCCCCGAACACCGACGGCATCGATCCCGCGGGTTCCAATTACCTGATTGAGAATTGCTCCATCGCAACCGGTGACGATAACATTGCCCTTAAGCCCGGCAATTCCGCATGCAAGGATTTTACCATTACCAACTGCATATTCGGGACCGGTCACGGTTTGTCAATAGGCGGTCAGACGAATTACGGCCTGGATAGTTTGACTGTAACGAACTGTTCATTTAATGGAACCACAAACGGAATTCGACTCAAAGCCAATCGCACCAATGGCGGAGTAGTGCAACATCTGCTTTATTCGGATATTACCATGGACTCGGTAGAATATCCTGTTGATTTTTCTAGTTATTATGACGAGACCTATTCGGCAACGGACCCAGCACAGGCCATTTCTTCTACGACGCCAATTTGGAAAAATATTACCGTTCGTAACCTCGTTTCAACGAATTCATCAAAAGAAGCAATTACCATTCAGGGACTGCCTGAGATGCCCTTTCAGAATGTAACATTTGCCTATGCGTCGTTTACAGGCAAAAACAACTTTTCAATTGCTCATGCGCATGGCGTTAATTTTTTCAACACGACCTTTAACGGCCTGATCACCGGGTTAACAACCTCGCCGGTCGATGCGACCATTTCCCAGCTTACCATAACCGCTCAACCCCAATCGCAAACGGTTGACGTTGGCTCCATCTTGAAGCTTGGCGTTACCGCGACGGCCGATTTTACGCCGTTCTATCAATGGTTTCATAATAATACCGCCCTTGTCTCAGGCAGCGCCGCTTCCGGCGTGAATACGGCATCGCTTGCTCTTACTAATATTCAGGCGGCTCAAGCGGGTAGTTATACGGTTTCATTAAGCGACAGCGCGGGTAATATCTTGAGCGACTCAGCGATAATAGTAGTAAAAGGGGCTTTGGCAGTTATGCCTAAAGCAACCTTCCAACAATCAAAAAGCTTGACGTTATCGAATAAGCAGGGTATTGAATATATTGATCTTGCCGGACATGTGATTGTCGGTAAAAATGCGACGGCAGCCTCCGTAAATAATTATTACCTTACGCGAGATTTGTTCGGGAAATGGATACGTACTTACTCCATCAATTCACGGCCATGAATTGTTAAAATTCAACATGCACTCTTGCCGAATAGACATTCACGGGGCCTCGGTCCATGTTGTAAGCCGGGTTTCCGATTAATTGATAATCAGCCGTAACAAATAGGGAAGTTAGGAGCTTGCAGGAATAATATGCCTCAAGAATGTTTTCGGTCCCATAATGAGTCAATTTGCCGTCGCCGATAATAAACTCATAGCCGCCCGAATTCAGAAATTGGCGATGCTCGTTTGAAATGCCGTTTATGGATAAGCCCAAACCGATAATATCTTCCTTTCTCTTCCAAAGGCCGCCCAAGATATTTATTCCCAAGCTGAGACTTTGGTCGATTTCCGTGAAAGCCCAGGCGCTTGAAGTCCCATCATTCCAACTTATTCTTAGAAATGCCCCTAAAAATGATGCAATTTCCTGGTCGAAACCGACATTGAACCCGGTTTTCGATCCTCCATAACTTGACAACGTACTTACATTCAAGGAAGTGTCGGTCCCATTTTTGTCTGATTCAATGGCCAGATTGTAAGTTCCCGCATGGGAATAGTTTTTAAACAATAGTGCCCTGACAGTCCCAGGGCGCCCGGCCATTAGCGAGGTCCTAAATTCCGTTTCAAACGTGTACCCAACGGCTTTTTCCCATACGAATTCCAGGTCCGGCCCGTTCGCCGTTGTCGGCTCGGCGCTTAGTGCCCCGCGAAACGACAATATTGGGAGGTTATATTCAAGCACGAAAGAATAGGTGTACCCCCTAGTATCGGCGGGAAAATCCCATGCGCCACCATCCATGAGAGACCAATTGAGGAATTGCGTTCTGGGGTCGTGAGAATACTTGTTGTCATCAAATATATCAGTGAGCGAGATTTTCCCTGCCGTTAAAGTCAGATTAGTCTCGGAGACTTTTTCCCAAACTTGATTCGCATCATCGTTCAAAGTATCGAATTTCATTGTGCTTAGATTAATTCTTTGGCGAACAAAGAGCCTTGCTATCGTGAGCGTGGGGGCCGGATTTGAAACGCGAAAGCTTTCGCCGTTGGGAAATCCAGCGACCCCGGTCGCTCCGCTGAACCCTTTTCCACCCGCTATTTCCGGATTGCAGAATATCGATGCGCCGTTCCAAAGTCGCGCCCCCGTAAAAACCGTGCTTGTGATGGTCATGGCGGATTCCTGGGTGTTCTGTAAACTATTGAGGCCGCTATAGAGAGCATGGAAGCCGGGATGATATTGGTCGACCATGGTGAACTGATAATGCACGTTCCACGCTTTGGCGGAATCGGAACCGGAGGCGGGCTCTTGGCAATATGATAGAAACGAGGCACAATAGAGTATGAGGACAAGAATTTTGATTTGCATATCAAATAAACCGATGTTTCAAGCTCCTATGCGGCTTCTTGATAGACGCAGGTTCAATGGAAATAAAAATACTATTAATGAAAATTGCATGGCGGATCGAAACCGGATAACATTTCTTTGAAAATGAAAAATGAGGGGGATACATGAATTTTGAGGAAATCTGCTGCTCAAAGAGCCCGGTACTCAAACCTGATCTTCGTCACTACAAAAAAATAATATATCTCCGTCAATCCGCAAACTTTATTTTCCAGTTTTTAAAAGAAGTTTTTTCAAAGGGTCACATCCGCTCTACTTCGACGCCGCTCCCCCGACCACAGGCAAGACTTCCTGTGCGGGGAACTGCGTTATGATGCCTTGACTCTCCGCGGAAATCGTTACCTGAACTCTAGTTGCAATGGATTGACCATAGATAATCTGATTCACCGCTTTGCCGCTTACTGTCTGTATAGTCCGTGTGATTGATGCGGCCGATGGAGGCTGAGGATAGGGCTGGGCGGCCCAACTGAAGTCATAGGCGTAAATGCCTAGTTGCTGTATGAAATGGGTCCCGGCCGAATATTGAGAGTCCATGACGGCAAGCGTTCTGAGCAACACGCTGTCGGAAGCGGGGAACGGTTTGCTCTTGAGAAGTTTATAATAGACGGAATCGATCTGCAAGGTGTGGTATGCGTTTAAATAGACGGGGTCATTAAGCGGCTCAATCGGGTCCCAAACCCCGTTTCCATCTAAATCCGCGAACTGCATCGATCCGTCCGAGCACGTATGAAGCGGTTCAACCGGCACTCTCCAGTCATATTGTCGTCTGCCGTCGTGGTTTATGTCTTCATAAGCCGGACCCGGATTGCTGACGCAATTCTCGTTGCAATTTTCATAATCGTTAAATGGTAATATTTTCTGGACCGTATCGATATAAACGTTGCAAGCGAATGCTCCCCCGGTTGCCGATTCATTCCAACCAGCATTTAGTTCCCAAAAGACATATCCGGAAACTTGCAGGCTAAAGGTTACCTGGGTTCCGTCTGCCACAGGATTGCCGTTGACGTCCGTGACAATGGCGGCGCAAGGAAGACCGTAGGTGCCGTCGTTAAAATTCTGACCTTGCTGGAGGTTGATGCCGACGGAGACATTGTAGGGAGGGCCGGCGATGGTTATCAAAACGGTGTCCGATTTTATCCCGGAAATATCGCTTGCCACGACCCCCACTCCGTGGAATATGCTCGGGATGGTTCCCGAAACCAAACTGGCGCTCACCGTACCGTCCGAGGCCGAAATCGCCGTAGGCGGATCAAGATATTCACCGCCGCCGGGGCCGCTGATTAAATTAAAGGCGATGAGTTCGCCGCTTACCCGGTTTCCGAGCGAATCAAACGCGACGCCGGTCAAACTTACCTTGCTTCCATTCGTCGCAACCACCGACGGACTACCCGACAATACGATTTTTCTTACTTTCGTCGAACCGAAATAGAGTGAATAAGAAGCTGTCGTCATTTCCGACGCGGTTGTCGCCACGACGCTTATGGTGGCCGTATTCGCGAAACCCGGGTTTTTCATATAAAAGTAAAGTTTCCCGCTGTCGGCCGGAACCAGCGTCAATTGCTTTGCAAAAGCAACGCTATTGGCGATACTTCCCAGGGTAACGCTCACCGCCAGGGAGGCGCTCGGTATGAACGTCGCCTTGTTTCCGGCAAAATATTTGATGAGAACGCGAGTCGAGTCTATACCGTTCGCGATGCAGCTCTGCCCCGCCACAGTGTCGATCGACAGGTAATTCGATGAATAATTGATCGCGACTTTTTGCGAATCCCCCGCCGCGATTATTTTAATCGTATCGATGCCCGACCCCGTTCCCGAAACTTTACACTGGGCGATGCCCCGGTTATTGGTCACGGTATCGGCGCTGGAAATGACCGTGCTGTCCTGCAATTTTGAAAAATAAATCGGTTCCCCCACAATGGGATTTTTAGCGGCGTCGATAAGCGTTGCCGTGACGACGCTGGAGTCTTTTCCGCTCGAACTTATGCTTTGAGGGTTTGCGCTCGCCGCCAGGGAAACCCCCGTGAATCCGACCTGGACGGCCTTAACGACGGTCGTGTCTATCGCGAGAGTCGCCTTTACCGTGGCAATCGTGTTGCGTCTGTCGCTGGTCAACACGGCAATGGCGCGTCCGTTCGTATCGGTCTTCGCCGATGCGGTGACGAGTCCGGCAGTCGCCGTAAAATTGATTTGATCGCCGATGATCGGGTTATTGTTCAGGGTCTTCACTTGCACCGTTATCGTCGAATTGCTCGTTCCGTCGGCCTGGATAACCGTGGGTATGGCGTTAATGGTCACGTTACGGGTCGCTAAAAAGGATATGGACGTTACTGACGAGGCCATGTCCGTTCCGGTGGAGGCTGACACCGTAAGCGACATGACGCATTCATACGGCAGCGCATTAATCGTAAACGCGCATTTCCCTTGAGCGTTGGTGGTGGCGGTGAGAATGTCCGACGTGTCGTTGCCGTTTGCGGTCTGATAGCTCCTTTTCAAAATGACGGGGTTGTTCGCGATCGGGCTTCCCGCGCTTGAGGTAAAAACGACATGGAGCAGGGTCGACAACGACGCCTGGGCCTGCAGCACTTTGGCGTCAAGCGAAACCGCGAGCGAGAGATTGGTAATGTTCATTTTAATGCTTGCCGCCGCGCCGGAACCCACGACGCGAACGGAATCGGAGCCGGGCCGCGTTCCCTTGATAACGCAATGCGAGTAACCGTCGGGACCCGTCACGGAATCTTTGGAAACAAATGAAATGCTCGACGCCGTGTCTTTACCGATAGAAAAATAAACCGGCGCGTAGGCGATGGGATTGTTCGATGCGTTGACGAAAAAGGCGTTAATGGTTTCGGTCGAACCCGGTTTTAGGTTCGTCGAGTCGGCGGTCAGCAGGATCGTGACGCCGCTGAAAACCACGCGCGTCTGGACGGTTTTGGTCATGTCCGAGACCAAAAAGGCGGTAACGAACACAGTGTCGTTGACATTAGCGCTTGTCAGGACCGCGGACGCCATGCCCTGCGCGTTGGTCGCCACTTGGCCCAGCCCCGAGCAGCCGGTCTGCGCTCCCGCGATCATTCCGGCGCTCGTGATAAACTGGACGCATTGACCGGAAACGGGGTTATTGTTCAGGTTTTTAAGCGAGACCTGCACCGTGGTGGTGTCTTTGCCGTCGGCCTTGATCACCGCGCGGGCGGGCGTTATAGTCAGAAGATTTTGGAGCTGGTTGGGCGTGTTAGTGACCGTGATGCTGAAGGATTGTTTGGTATTCCCGCAGGCCAAGTTGATCAGCACCTTGGTTTGGATCGTATCCATGATTTTAAGTATGGCGCGTCCTTTGGAATCGGTCACCAAGGATTCTGCGGAAAACCAACCGGTATTGGCCATACAATAAACTTTCGCTCCGGAGTAAACGACGGTCAGCAAGCTGTCTTGCATCACGGTAACGGCAATCGACAGCGTGTCGCGAATCCCGACGTATTGGCTGTCAGGCGTAATAATGATGACCGGATTGACGATCTGGTTGTTCGTCCCCGTTGACGTGGACGGGCCGGTTGAAACGGGGTTTCCATTATCATTTTTAATCGAACATAATAAAAGGATGCCCATGAGGCAATAGAGCGATAGCAATCGCAGGACTTTTAATAAGTTCACGGCAACCCCTTCTTATTTTAACAGGTATGGTAAATATTGAATAATTATTCTTATCATACCGTTATTGACATTAAAAACAGATTAAAACGCCATTAAATATTTAACTTCTCCGCATAAGAATCGATGATGGATATATTTTAAAAAAGTTTTGACTTTTAAGAACAAATTCGGATTTAAAAAACCTTTAGAATTAATGGGGAACAGAGTGCGCTATTTTAAGGAAATGGTCATTTGTTTAGTAAGCGTCTTGTCGATTTATGGAGTTCAGCTTGAAAACTGGCGGTTTCCCTATTACAATCTTGCATCGCGTCTCGGATATTACTCTCCTTCTCCAAGCGGTATGTTTTGGGATGATCTTGAGCAACTCGACAGCGGAAAAACATTATTCGATTCGCAACTCTGGCCTGACAGTTCTCGATATCATGCAAATCACTGGAATTTAGAACCCGCCGTTTCTTATGGCGCCGCCAATACGAATGTTTATTTTGGGAAAAAAACGGATTCGCACCTTTCAGTTTTAAACGACATTCTCTATAAAGGGTTTTTAATCCGGCAAGTCCTTGACGCCGACTCTAAATATACCGACGACCCTAGCTTTATAGGGAATACCGGGAGATTCGCCGCCGGCAGGATTTCCGAGGCATACTTGGAGCGTGATTTTAGCCATGGATTATTCAGAATTGGAAGGATAAACAGAAATTGGGGACCTTTTGCGGACAGAAGCCTCATTCTTTCGGCAAATCCATACAGCTATGACGGCGTTGAATTCGGGCTGCATTCTTCCTTCTTTGAATTCCGTCATATGTTCGCGGCATTTCCGCAGGCAACATCGGGAATGGACTTGGCGCTTCCGGACGAGAGCAGGTATTTTGCCGCGCATTCCTTGGACTTCATGCTTGGACGATTCGGCTCCGTTGGAATAACGGAATCCGTGGTATTCGGACGCACAAGCGGCTTTCCCGACATTCAATATGTCAATCCAATCACCATTTTTTTCGTTAACAGAACCAATACTGAAGGCGATGCGAATCTGATGGAATGCCTTCAATGGAACATACATCCCGGTATGGAGAATCTCGCTTTAAAAGGCCAATTGCTCATCGATGACTTCCAAATCGACAACAAGACGGTCGGGGACCAAAAACCTAATCACTGGGGCACTGATCTCGGCGTGCTTTACAATGATTTTATGCCCTTTTCGCAGCCCCACGTTCTATCTCTTGAATATCGATTTATCTCTCGTTGGGTCTATACTATTTCTGATGACAATACCGCCGCGGGACAACGATATACTTACCTTGGAAAAAGCCTTGGTTTCCCCAGTGATGACGGTGACAGCATCAACCTTTGTTTCTCCCTTGCAGGGAAAAAATATTGGGCTGGACAGGCAGGATTGAGTTTTAGTCGACAAGGTCAGGGAACAGTCCTTTCCTTATGGCATGACGACAGCCTCGCGAAAGCCGACCCCTCAAAATATGCGGTTGATGCTCTTGGATATCGAACGGAACCATCCATTCCTTCCGGTATTGTTCAGCGCACTTTTGATTTTTACGTAAATTTAACCGGGTATTTTAAAAACTACGCTGACTTGCAGGCTGCTCTCCACTTGAGGTGGGTTACCAATGAAAACCATGTGATTGCTCCTGCAAAATTCGATCCGCAGGTTTCCCTATCCGCAAATTTGCATTACAGCAATTTCTTTTACCGCTTCTAAAATAGCATTTTATGGGCTATTGAAGACCGGAAAGCGCAGGCGGACCGCCGTACCTTTACCTTGAACGCTTTCAATCATGACCTCGCCTCCGTGACGGTCCATGATGGATTTGACCAGTGTTAGGCCTATGCCGTTTCCGGGGATTTCAGGCGAAGGGTTTGAACGAAAAAAAGGCTGATAAATCATGGGCAAATCCTCCGGAGAAATCCCAATCCCTTTGTCAATAATGGACAGGAGTATCCATTCTTTCTTGATTACTTCCAACGTGACGGTCGCCAACGATGCGACGTCGGAAAATTTAAGCGCGTTTTCAAGCACGTTAAGCGCCGCAAGTTTGAGCAGCCCGTCATTGCCCATGATTGACAGGAGATTTTCCTTGTCGGGCGTGATCCGGATTTGAATTTCGATTTTTCTCGACGCATAGCGTTTTTTAATGTCCCGTAGTGCGGAAAACAGAACGTCGTCGATTCTCAGCGGTTTCAGAAGTTCCGATTCCGTTTGCGACAGCAAAAGCAAGTTGGTCAGGAGCCGGTTAAGCTGGCGGGTTGAGTCAAGGGCCTCCGCCATGACCGCCTTGTATTCCTCTTCCGAACGGGAATGCATCAGCGCGACGTCCAACCGGCCCGCAATGGTGGTCAGGGGCGTGCGCAGCTCGTGCGAAGCGTGGGCGACGAACTGTTTTTGGGACTTGAACGCCGACTCTATTCTGTCAAGCATGCCGTTAAAGGCGTGGGCAAGCTGGGAAAGTTCATCGGTCCTTTTCCCTTCCTCGATTCTGATATGCAGGTCCGTGGCCGAAATCCGCTCCGCTTTTTGCCGGAGACCCGTAATGGGGGACATTGCCCTGGATGCGAAATAAATTCCCGTGAAAAAAACGATGAGCAAGGACGCGAGATATCCACCCAATAGCCAATTTTTAAGTTCCGTTAGTTCCTTCATGCCTCTTTTATCGACCGACGAAACGGCAACGAGGTATTCTACGCTCCCCGTGGCCGGTATGACGTTCTGCGAGTCAATGGGGGTCTTGGGGACCAAATTGCCGTTTTCGTCAAGAAACGGAATGATGACTTCCTGCGTGTCCGCAAAGGTCACCGCGAATTTGCCGTTTTTTAACGCTTGTTGGTGCTCGTATTCCGAAAGAACGCCGATGCCGGTATCGCGGGCCGTTACTTCATAGCGCCCGCGTTTCATGGCCTGTTGCTGCTCATATACCGAAAGATGCAGGATTTGCTCGCCGGTATGAAAGACGCTTTGTCCGTTTTTATTAAAAATGGTTATTCGCTCGAAGGGCAGCGTTTTAAGCATTTGTTGCTGAAACGGTTGAAGGGTTTGAGGGCTTAAATTGTCGCTTCTCAGAACGATCGCGGCCGTGGCGATAGCGTCGGTCAAAAGTTCGGAATAGAACTCTTCGGACCGTTGGTGCTGGGCATAGGAAAAGGTGGCGACGGCGAATATCGCGAGAATGACGGCCACAAGCGCGGTGAAAAGAAGCGTAAGCCGCGTTTTAACGGTCATCGCGAACATTTATTCGTCCTTGTCGGGATTTTCTTTGAGTATATAGCCCACGCCCACGATGGTATGGAGCAATTTCGGCAGGCGGTCCAGGTCTATTTTCTTTCGCAGGAAACTTACATATACGTCGATAACATTGCTTTCCGAGTCAAAATTCGTCTCCCAAACATGCTCGGCAATTTCGGTGCGCGTCACGACTTTGTTTTTATGGCGGAGAAAATATTCAAGCAAGGCAAATTCTCTCGCCGTGCAATCGATTGTTTTCCCTGACCTTTTAACCGTGTGTTTTGCCAGGTCCATTTCAAGATCGACAAATGCCATTGTATTTGTATTGTCCTGGTTTGCGCGCCGGCGAAGCAGGGCGCGAATCCTTGCCAGAAGTTCCTGAAATTCGAAAGGTTTTACTAGGTAATCATCGGCCCCGGCGTCAAATCCCCTAAGCTTGTCTTCGGTTGAATCGAGCGCCGTGAGCATCATGATGGGGACGCTCGGATTAAGCTCGCGGATGCATTTGCAAAGGGAAAAACCGCTTTTCCGGGGTATCATGATATCGATAAGAATGACATCGTAGGCGTTGTCCTCGGCAAGTCTCTCGCCCGTTTCACCGTCGGAGGCGACATCAACCGAATACGATTGTTCAATAAGGCCATTTTTAATAAAAGACGATATTTTTTTATCGTCTTCGACGAGCAATATTTTCATTTGAATTTCTTGTTAAAGGCGCTGTAATGGCAAAATACAATACTTACGAGCATTGGGTGAATCAAAAGAAACATTAAAAGATTGTTTTAATATGCTTTTAATCCTTTTTTAATGTCCGCGTTGTTTATTCAGTTGCTTTACGGACAAAAATAAGCGCAATAAAAGAAATTATCATTCCGCGGCTGTAAAACCACCATTCATCAATTCACAACGTTCACCACAGTGAACATAAAAACGGAGCATGAATCGAATAAATAAAGGTTCCTGGCCCAAGACTCGTATATTAGTTGAAAAGAATTTTTATTTCCAATTAAAACGAGGAGGGACCAATGGACCGATTTTTCTTATCCGTACTAACCGTTTTACTGTGGGTTTCTCTTAGAATTTCTGCTGGTGTAACTGACGAAGTCGCCTATGGATGGGCCTCACAAGGCTCGGGGACGGGAGGTCGATTAAAACATTAAAACGGGGATTATCCATTGTTTTGTATCCTTTTAATGGTGTTAATTTATAAGTTATTGGCATTCTTACCAATCGAATTATTTGTAAATGCTTCTTATATTTAAGCCCGGTCATTGTAAGAATCTTTGCACAATTAACTTATTAAACGTCACTGCGTCGCTATTTCCTCAAATAAACTTCTCAATCATGGCTCTTTTTTATAAGTTATTGGCATCATTCACTATGGATTCATTGGCATTTGGACATATATTTTAAACCTAAAGGAGGAAAAGTCCATGAACAAAAATATTTTCATTGTCGCAGTATCGTTAATTGTAGGCGTTTTTTTCGGGCTGTCATGCAAATCGGGCCCTACCGCTCCCAACGGCGCGAAAGCCCTGACGGCTTTTTCGTTCAATAACCCGTCCGTAAGCGGCGTCATCGATGATTCGGCGAAAACGATCATCGTCAATTTATCTGATACGTCAACCGACGTAAGCGCGTTGGTCGCGGTTTTTAAAACGACCGGCGCAAGCGTAACGGTGGGTGGCGCCGTCCAGGTAAGCGGCGTGACCTTGAACAATTTCACCAATCCGGTGGCGTATACGGTGAAAGGCGCCGACAATTCCGTCGCAGCCTATACGGTCATTGTCATGAAACCGGCGCAATGGAACGCGTTTTCCTGGACTGCGGTAGGGGCGCCTACCGAGTGGATATCCCATAACGAAATCGATACGTTTACCACCGTTACAAACGGGATCTTATCGTTTAATACCGGTGATACTCTCACGAACAAGGCAAATTATCAATACTACTTTAATTCACCGAATCCGCCCGCGGGATGGAAAATGTCCATCATTTTCAAAGCTCGCGCCGACGGCGACACAAGCAAATTAGCATGGACCCTTGATTTTCAAAACGACTTTCGGGGGCAACTTGAAATCAGGAACGGAAGGGTAAGGCTTATTGACGGAATAGCAACGGACTCTACGGCTTTGGCAAGCGATACCTTGGTAACCACGAGCTGGCATACCTATTTTATTACTTATGAAATAACCGGAACGAATGACAGCGCAAATACGCCTAATGGTTTGAAAATGAACGTTTATATCGACGGCGCAAAGACTCCGACCTTGTCGGGCATTGCAACAACGGTCAGTCAAAGCGGCTACCTTCGATTGGGAGACATGTCCAACACAAGAAATTACGCGGGGTCGCTCTACTGGATCCTATGGTCGCTTAACGGCGCGTTTGTGCCCGGCGTGACTTTGCCGACCGGCTACTCACTATAACGTATCCGCCCGCCGAAGCGGTGGCGCGGGCAGGTTAGGAAAAGGGGAACAATATTCTGTCAACTACTTTGATCGACGAGGGACAATCCGGTCCGGCCCAAAGCCGGACCGGCATCAATGGATTTCTAGTCGAAAACGGGTTGCTTATAAAGGACAACCCCGCTATTTCTCCGGACATGGCGCTTGATTTTACGGAACTCCTGTGGGAAATAAAATTCGAATTGGAACCGTTAAAGTCCCTTGGCGGTCCTTCATCCGCGGCCCGCATCGCGGGGGAGCTCAGTCGACTTATTTTATGGCCGAAGTCGATGTTTTCCATCGGGCCGGCGTTTTTTTTCCTCATCGAGTCAAAAAGCACCGGCGATTGCGCGCTCATTACCGCGGCGGATTCCATCCCCGCTTTCGAAGGGACAAGCGATTTGTCGGGCGGGATCAAGGTAATTCCGCTTGTGTGGGCGAATTGCATCAAATTAAAAAACGCCGTTTTGGAGGCCGACCCTTCAAGCACGATTTTCCCCCGTGCCGACGAGCGTCTTAAAAAAACCAGCCTTGGAATCGGCGCGCGGTTTACGACTTTGCATTGGCCGGCGGTCGCTTGGGCCATGCAGGCCCTCAAACTGCCCTTAACGGCCAACCAAAATTCCATACCCCGCGAATTGGTGTTCGACGTCGACGCCCTTTTAGAGGACCGGCTGGCAAACGTGCCGTTTCCATTTATCGGCGGCAGCGTACCCGAGGGCCATCAGGGACAATCGGTCATGGGAATGTCCCATGCTTCAATTATAACCCTGCTTAAGCACGGTTTCCATCGCCATAAAATACCCTGGGGGTTTAACGCCGACCATCAGCCCGTCGGCGGCAGGTTCGACGCGATTGAAAAAGAGCTTGTGGCCGGGAGCGTTTTCGCTTCGTATATAACCTTCGATCTGAGTCCGGAACTGTCACTACACGAACTTCTTGACGACGAAGTAATGTTGGAAACGGCGTTCGCTTCGCGGGTCGATGCGGGTGTTTTCGGATCCGTCGTTAAACGGCTGGCAGGCCTTGGCTTCGGACTTTCCACCGGGTATATAAAAAAAATCGTGACGTTTTTAATGCCGGCCATGAACAAGATGAAACGGCGCGACGAGCGGTATAAGGAAATCAGAAGAACGGTATTTTCAACCAATGAGGGACGGCGCTTTCTGCGTGAACTTTCCGTCGATGAGCTGCCGGGGGAAACCGCCCCGGAAACCCTTGCCGTGATACTTGCCTTGACCGAAGCCCTTGGCGTTACCTTCGATTTTATCGCCCCCAATATCGGGTTCCAAAAGAACATTCCCTATCCCGATAACGCGGCGCTGCGAAAGAAAATCAAGGCGCTGTACGCGGTTGCCGGGGCGTTTGACATGTCAATCGGTTTCCATTCGGGGAGCGGCAAGTCCTTCGAGAATTACGGTATTATCGGCCAAGAAACCGAAAAACGGTTCGAAGTCAAGACTTCGGGCCGTTATACGTATGAAATGGGCGTCGCCTTATCGAAATCAGCCAATCCTAAGGACCAAAAACTCTGGGCCGATTGGTACGGGTTTACCAAAGACTTGGCCGTTACGAGCGCATTTTCCGAAAATGCCACGCAGAAAAGTTTTGCGCGGGACTTCATCAACCAGTCCCTCGCAACGCAGGGTCGGGGACTCGACGACGGCCTTTATGCTTCGGCGAAATCGCTTCGCAAAACGCTCGATTCCCTTGCACCGTCGCCCGACCACGCGTTCTGGTTCGAATATAATTTTCTTTTTGTCCTCGCGGCCGGCGGCGCCACTAATCGCCTCGGGGACCACTCGGCCCTCGGTTACAAGCAGCGCGGCCGGTTTTATGCAATTTCCGACCAAGCGAAATTGCTGTTTGCCCAAAGAATCGTGGAGTATATTTTATTCCTAAGCGAATCGACGGGGATCGCCGAAAAAGGGGCGATTGATAATGCCCGTAAAAAAATCGCCGGATTTAGGGAATATAAAGATTTATTGGAAGATATTTAGAAAGAGTCCCATGGAAGAAAAACGTTCGAAAATCGGGAATTTCCGCTGGGTCATTTGCGCCTTGATATTTTTCGCCACGACCATCAATTATATGGACCGGCAGATTCTCTCGCTTATCAAGGAGATTCTTGATAAGCAACTGGGTTGGACGAATGAACAATTCGGCATGGTCAACTCGGTCTTCCAGTTCGCCTACGGGATCGGGCTGCTTTTTTTCGGTTGGTTTATCGACCGCTTCGGTACGAAGATCGGCTACGCGGTTTCCATTGCGGCATGGAGCTTGGCGGCGCTCGGCCACGCTTTGGTTGGCAGCATCAGTGGGTTTTTTACCGCCCGCATTGCCCTTGGTTTGAGCGAAGGCGGGAATTTTCCGTCGGCCATCAAATCCATCGCGCTATGGTTTCCTAAAAAAGAACGCGCATTCGCCACCAGCATCTTTAATTCCGGCACGAACGTAGGCGCGATTCTTGCCCCGTGGCTCGTTCCGGTCATTGCGTTCACTTGGGGTTGGCAGGCCGCTTTCGTTATCGCCGGGGTTGCCGGATTCATCTGGCTGCTTTTTTGGCTGCCGATTTACAATACTCCGGACAAGATCGCCAAGCTCGGCAAAGAAGAATGGGAACATATTCACAGCGACCAGGAAGAAAAAAGCGACAAAGATTCCGGTCGCGTCCCCTGGTTAAGCGTTCTTCGCTATCGCCAGACCTGGTCGTTTATCATCGGGAAATTCATGACCGATCCCGTGTGGTGGTTTTTTCTGATATGGCTGCCGGATTTTTTCAAGAAGACCTATGGACTTAACATTAAAAAGAGTTGGGTGCACCTGGTCACTATTTACATTATAATAACAGTGCTGAGCATTTTCGGCGGCTGGATCACGGGGTTTTTCATCAAAAAAGGCTGGACGATCACCCAAGCGCGCAAGACGGGGATGTTTCTTTTCGCATTGTGCGTCGTACCGGTCGCAGTCGCCACTAAACTCGGAGTTTGGCCGGCCGTATTGCTCATTGCGCTCGCGGGCTCCGCGCACCAGGCCTGGTCGGCGAACCTCTATACCACGGTATCGGACATGTTTCCTAAAAAGTTGGTCGCTTCGATCATCGGAATAGGAGGAATGGCGGGCGCCGCGGGCGGAGTGTTGTTTCCCATTTATTGCGGCCATGAGCTGGACAAGTTTAAAGCGCTCGGCAGCGAAGCAAGCGCTTATACGCATTTATTGCATATTATCGCGTTTGCCTATTTGGCGACCTTTATCGTTCACCACCTTCTTGCGCCGAAGTTTCAGCCATTTTTAAAGAATGGCAATGGCGCTTCGGCATAGAAGAACCTTTACTTCTGCACTTCATAAATCTGGGGAGGTTTGCATATGAAACAACAAGGCGACATAGCGGTAGTGGGCCTCGCGGTCATGGGCCAAAATTTGCTTCTTAACATGGATGAACACGGCTATACGGTCGTCGCGTACAATCGCGACGATGAATTTGCAGGCAACATCGAAAAATGCGTTAAAATGGGCAAACGGGTCATCGGCGCGCATACTATAGAGGAAATGACGGCCGCGCTTAAGACCCCGCGCAAAATACTCATCATGGTGCAGGCCGGAAAGGCAATCGACCAAATCATCGAGCAACTGCTCCCGCACCTCGCGCCGGGCGATTGCGTCATCGACGGCGGAAATTCGCATTTTACCGATACGGTCCGTCGCACGAAATATCTTGAGGAAAAAGGACTTTTGTATGTGGGCACCGGCGTTTCGGGCGGTGAGGAAGGCGCGCGCAAGGGGCCGTCGATGATGCCGGGCGGAAGCCCTAAGGCGTGGCCTTTGGTAAAGGAATTGTTCCAGGCCATTTCGGCCAAAACCCCGGATGGCACGCCTTGCTGCAACTGGGTCGGCGTGGGCGGCGCGGGGCATTACGTCAAGATGGCGCACAACGCCATCGAATACGGCGACATGCAAATCATCTGCGAAGCTTATCAACTCATGAAGCAGGGCCTCGGCCTTGCGCCGGATGCAATGCACGAAATTTTCGCGGCCTGGAACAAAACCGAGTTGGAAAGCTACCTTATTGAAATTACCGCCGATATCCTGGCCTTTAAGGACGAGGACGGACTTCCGCTGGTGGACAAAATACTTGACAAAGCGGGGCAAAAGGGGACGGGGAAATGGTTCAGCGTCAACTCGCTAGACCTGGGCATTCCGGTGACGCTTATTTCCGAGGCGGTCTATGCGCGGTGTCTATCGGCCCTCAAGGACGAACGCATGCTTGCTTCAAAAAAACTTTCAGGTCCCGGCGGCCTGTTTACCGGCGACAAAAATGCCTTTGTCGAAGACATTCGCCGGGCGCTCCTTGCCTCAAAGCTCGTGTCCTACGCGCAGGGCTTCATGCTCATGCGGGAAGCGCAAAAGGAATACGGTTGGAAGCTTAATTTCGGCGACATCGCCATGCTTTGGCGCAGCGGCTGCATCATTCGGAGCGTTTTCCTCGATAAAATCAAGGCCGCCTACGATAAAAACGCCGATCTCTCCAATTTGCTGCTCGACGATTATTTCAGGGACCTCATCGACCGTTGCCAGTCCTCTTGGAGAAAAGTCGTTTCGCAGGCCGTCATGCTCGGCGTGGCGCTCCCCGCGTTTTCTTCGGCGCTCACGTTTTATGACGGGTATCGAAGCGAACAATTGCCCGCGAACCTCCTGCAGGCCCAGCGCGATTATTTCGGGGCGCATACGTATAAGCGCATCGACAAGCCGCGCGACCAAGTTTTTCATACCAACTGGACGGGCAGGGGCGGCGACGTTGCGTCGGGCTCGTACACGGTATAAGCCATGAACAATTACTTGTCGGATGACTTTTTATTGCACTCAAAGTCCGCGCGCGGTCTTTACCATGACTTCGCGAAGGCGATGCCGATCATCGATTACCATTGCCATCTTTCCCCATGCGACATCGCCGACGACGCCATGTTTCAAACCATGACGGACGTGTGGCTTAAAGGCGACCATTATAAATGGCGCGCCATGCGCACAAACGGCGTTGACGAGGAAAGCATAACCGGCGCGGTCCCCGACGAGGTAAAATTCATAAAATGGGCGCAAACCCTGCCGCATGCCGTGCGAAATCCGCTCTATGACTGGGCGCATTTGGAGCTGCGCAGGTACTTCGGCGTCACCGAACTTCTCCGCGAGGAGACCGCCGGGTCGATTTACGCCGCTTGCAACGAGCGGCTCAAGGACAAATCGTTTTCTGCAAGGAACCTTCTCGCGCGGATGAACGTCGAGGTCGTGTGCACCACCGACGATCCGGTTGACGATTTGTCGTGTCACGATCGGTTACGCGCGGAAGGGTTCGCGATAACCGTGCTGCCGACGTTTCGACCCGACAAGGCCATGGCGGTCGACGATCCGGTTTCCTATAATCGCTATGTCGATTCGCTGTCCCGTGCGTCGGGCCTGGAAATATCCTCCTTCGCGACGCTCCTCGAGGCGCTTGACAAAAGGCATTTATATTTTCACGGGCGCGGATGCAGAAGTTCCGACCATGCCATCGAGTCGCTGTCCACGGAGTACGCGCCGGCCTCCGAATTAGAGGCCATGTTTTCCCGTGTTCGGGGCGGCAAGCCGCTTGGCGACGACCAGGCCCGGACGTTTAAGGCCTCGCTTCTCCTTGAACTCTGCAAGATGAACCATGCGCGAGGATGGGTCCAACAAATCCACATGGGCGTTATTCGTAACGTTCGGAGCGCAATTTACAATAAATTAGGGCCCGATACCGGGGTCGACTGCATCGGCGACTTTGCTTTCGCAAAGCCGCTGTCCGTGTTCCTGGAGGCGCTAGATTCGGTGGAAAAATTGACAAAAACGATATTGTTCAATATCAATCCCGGCGACAACGAACCGTTGGCAGTTTTGGCGGGCGTCTTTCAAGAAGGACCGGTCCCGGGAAAAATCCAGCTTGGTCCCGCATGGTGGTTTTTAGACCAGAAAAACGGCATGACGCGGCATCTCGACGCGCTTTCCGGGCTAGGCCTATTAAGTCGTTTTGTCGGTATGACCACCGATTCCCGCTCGCTTTTGTCGTTTCCCCGGCATGAGTATTTTCGCAGGATACTCTGCAATTTGCTGGGCGAGGAAATGGAAAACGGCGATATGCCGGGCGATATGGCCCTGGTGGGCCCGATGGTCCGCGACATGTGCTATACCAATGCGAAAAATTATTTCGGATATTCCCATCAATAACTTTTATGAGGAGCGATGCAATGGGTTTGAACGTGATGGATGATCTTAAGGGAAAATGCTGCGTTATTACGGGCGGGGCGGGCGTTATCGGCTGCTCAATGGTGCAATGTCTCGCCGAGGCGGGCGTCAAGACCGCCATAATCGACTTGAACGCGGAGATGGCCGTGCAAAAGGCCAAGGAAATAGCGGGTTTAACGGGCGGCGCCGTGATCGGCGTGGGCGGCAACGTGCTGGACAAAGCCTCGCTGACCGACGCGAAAAAAAGCGTCAACGACCGCTTAGGCCTCATCGACATCGTCATTAATGCCGCGGGGGGGAATTCTCCCAAGGCGACCACCGCGGCGGAAACCATCGAGGACGGGGACCTCGACCATCTTGAACGGACGTTTTTCGGGCTTGAAATGGACGCGTTTTGTAAAGTATTCGACCTTAATTTTATAGGGACGCTTCTTCCCACCATGGTGTTTTGCCGCGACATGGTCGAACGGAAAAAAGGCGTGGTCATCAATATTTCATCCATGAATTCTTATCGTCCGCTCACCAGAATACCGGCTTATTCGGCGGCAAAGGCATCAATCAACAACTTTACCGCATGGCTTGCGGTGCATCTGGCGCGGCAAAATATCCGCGTCAATGCAATTGCGCCGGGGTTCTTTTTAACCGAACAGAACAGGTTTCTCATGTACGATCAGGCAACCGGGAAACTCAGCGCGCGCGGTGGAAAAATCATGGCAGGAACGCCAATGCAGCGCTTTGGAACGCCCGACGAGCTGAGCGGAGCGCTTTTGTATCTTATTTCCGACCTGTCGAAATTCGTTACAGGAATAGTTTTGCCCGTCGACGGCGGATTCAGCGCGTATTCGGGCGTATAGAAATTAAAGGCAAAAAAGTCAAGCAACTTAAGAAAAAGGAGCGAAGTTCATGGATTATGGTTTGAACATTGCAAAGCAAGGGGCATTCGATTTTATTTCACTCGGTGCGCTTGTCAATCGGCTCGATCCGGGGATCATCCCGTTTCGCAAGGCCACCGAGTGCGCGATCCACGTCAGCGGCGGCGAATTTAATTGCGCGGCCAATTTGGCGGACTGTTTTCGTTTGCGCACCGGCATCGTTACGGCCATGTCGGAATATCCCATCGGCGACCTTATCGCCGAGCGGGTCAAGGCAATGGGCGTCGCGGCGTTTTACAAGCGGTTCAAGCATAACGGGGTAAACGGCCCCAATATGGCCACCGTCTATAGCGACCGCGGCCATGGTGTTCGGGCGCCGGTGGTGTTTTATAATCGCGGCAACGAGGCCGCGGCGCAGCTTAAGCCCGGAGATTTCGATTGGAAAACAATATTCGCCGGCGGCGTGCGCTGGTTCCATAGCGGCGGCATTTTCGCCGCGCTTTCCGAAACTACCGGACAGCTCATCATCGAGGCCATGCAGGCGGCAAAGGCGGCGGGGGCGATTGTGTCCTTCGACCTTAACTACCGCGAAAAACTCTGGAACATTTGGGGAGGCCACGAACGGGCGCTGTCGGTCATCGCGAAAATCGCGCACTACGTCGACGTGCTCGTGGGCAACGAGGAAGATCTGCAAAAAGGTCTCGGCATTCCGGGGCCCGAAGTCGAGAAAAAATCAAAGCTCGATCCGGCGGTTTTTTTCGGCATGATCGAAGCGGTGGTGAAGAAATATCCGAACGTTAAAATCGTTGCTACGACGCTTCGGGAAGTCCACCATACCAACCATCATAGTTGGGGCGCGGTTGCATGGGTAAACGGCAAAACGTTCGTTTCGCCAACGTGCGACGTGAACGTCCTCGACCGCGTGGGCGGCGGCGACGGCTTCGCCTCCGGTTTTTTTTACGGACTGCTTTCCGACGAGGACCCGATGGAAGCGGTCAAGCTCGGGTGGGCGCACGGCGCGCTTCTCACGACCTTTCCGGGCGATACGACCATGGCAACCGTCGAACAGGTGCGGGCTTTTGCAAAGGGAGGATCGGCGCGCATTCAACGCTAGACACGATTCACAGGATTAAAGGATTGACAGGATTAAAGGAAGCAAATGCAATGATGCTCTATGAAAAAGGCTCGCCCGATACCGTTCTATCGCCTGAGGAGATGCGTGAAGGGATGTTCACGGCCCTTCGCGCATTCGGCGCAATTTCCAGCATGCTCATCGTGCCGCCCGATATTACGCGGTTCCATTCCAGGGCCGGAGAGCTCACGCGGTCTGCCTATGAATACTCTCCCTCGGCGGTTTCCGGAATAGTGCCCGCATTAGGTACGCATTGCCCCATGACCGAGACCGAGATTGAAACCATGTTCGGCGACGTGCCGAAATCCCTTTTTAGAAATCATGATTGGCGTGGCGGCTGCGTTCGAATGGGAGAAATACCCGCCGATTTTGTCTCGACGATATCCGAAGGAGCGGTCGGATATCAAATTCCCGTCGATATCGACCGGCATCTTTTAGCGCCGCTGACCGATTGCATCCTGTCGATCGGTCAAGTCGTGCCGCACGAGGTCGCGGGAATGGCGGGATACAGTAAAAATATCGTTATCGGCCTGGGCGGCCAGGAAATGATCCACCGGAGCCATTTTTTAGGGGCGGCCTACGGCATGGAGCGGATAATGGGCAAGGCGGAATCCCCCGTGCGCAAGGCGCTTGATTACGCGTCCGAAACATTTCTTACGTCTTTGCCGATCGTGCACGCGATTACCGTAATCGGGCCGCAAGCCGACGGCACGCAAGCGGTGCGGGGCCTCTATATCGGCGTCGGACGAGAATGTTTTAATAAAGCCGCGGAACTGTCGCAAAATGTCAATGTTCACGTTCTTGGTAAAAAGCTTAAAAACGTGGTCGTGTATCTCGACCCGCGCGAATATAAGAGCACCTGGCTCGGCAATAAAAGCATTTACAGGACAAGAATGGCCATCGAAGACGGCGGAAGGCTCGTTGTTTTAGCTCCGGGAGTGCGCATGTTCGGCGAAGACTCCGAAATCGACGGGCTCGTCCGGAAATTCGGGTACAAGGGAACTCCCGCGATTCTTCAGGCGGTCAAAGACAACGCCGCCTTGAAAAACAATTTAAGCGCTGCGGCCCATTTGATTCACGGATCCTCGGAAGGACGGTTCTCCATAACCTATTGCACGGAGACGCTAACGAAAGGTGAAATCGAAGGCGTCGGCTTCGAATATGCTCCGGTAAACGATATGCTCAGGCGATACGATCCTCGAAAATTGACCGACGGATATAACATCCTCGATGATGGGGAAGAATTATTCTATATTTCCAGGCCGGGGGCGGGGCTTTGGGCTTGGGAAGGGAAATTCAAATAACCCTTGTGTTCACGAACTGTAGGGGCGATTCGTGAATCGCCCCTACTATATTTTCTTGCGGTATTCCCTCGGCGACATTCCCATTGTTTTGCGAAATTGGTTGGTAAAATAGGCCGGTTCTTCAAATCCAAGGCTAAACGCGATTTCCTTGGCGGGAATGAGCGTGTGCCTGAGAAGTTCCGCAGCCCGTTTGATTTTCATTGCATTGAAATAGGTGAGGGGCGAATCGGCAAGGTGGGTCCTGAAAAGCCTGAACAACTGCGTGTTGCTGACGCCCACGAAACGCGACATCTCCGAAACCGCCGCTTTCCGGTGCAGGTTGCGGCGCATGAAGTCGATCGACGCATAGAGGGCCGCCGGATAGCGCGACCCCGTAATGTCCTGCGCAACGAATAGAAGGATTTCAAAAGCCAGGAGTGAAAGCTGCTTGACATAGCCCTGCGGCTGGTCGCGGGTGAGCATGATGGCGCGCTTTTGCAAAGCGGCGAATTCCTGAGGGTGCGATAAACGGTACACATCCGCCTGCTCGATGCCCAGTTCGCCCACGACGGTTTCGATGATGGGGCCGTCGAGCCGGATAAACCTTTTATGGACGAAGCCGGCCGGACCGGGTTCATACAGGTGATTGCCGCCGCGTTTTTTGATGATGATATTGCCGGGGCCCGCGATATATTCCTTGCCGTTTTGCACGAAGCGCAGGTCCCCCGCCGTAATGAGTTCCAATCCGAAAACGTCCGATTTTTTTCGGGCGATCACGGCGCCCTTTCGCCAAATCGAATTGCCCGCGTGACGCACGATCAGAACGCCCGGTTTCAGCCCCGTTTTTGTCAACATCCACAATCGCTCGTCGGCGCGCCTATCCCTCCAGTCAACCACCGACAGGGTAGGGGTTTCCTTGAATACGTGCGGCGAAGTCATGGTTTTATCGTATAAATTAGGTGTCGCAAAAGTATAAGTTTTAATTTAACGCCCGAAAGTCAATTAATTGTCCTTATTCTGAAAATATAAGAAACGGACCGCCGATTGCAAGAAAAATTAATCATAAATGGCGTTAAATTATAAGTATTTGGTAAAATCGTCCATGAATCAGGTCGTGCCTTTTCCCATGTTCACTCCAGTGAACAATAAATTGCCCGTGATGTCAAAAAAAACAGGTGTAACCGGAATAATGCAGTTATATTGTTGACCATCGGCAAACCGGGGCTTTTAAAATGCCCGTTAACGTAACCATTTAAATCGGCTGGGGGGAAGCTATGCACCATATCATGTTAAAAACATGTTCCGCTCTTTTATTGTTGACATGTACGATCTTCGGATGGACCTCGGGGAACCTGACGGTCACCGTGACCAATTCGCCCATGGACATCAACGTTGCCGCGGGCGGGACGACGCTCGCGGACATTACGGGGCTGACGTTCGGGACGACCGGTTTTACAGCTATAAGCGCGGTGGCATCGACTACTGATTCTTTAGTGCTTACCCTAAGCGCAAATTATTCCTTGACTATTTTAGGTGTTTCAGGAGGACTTCGTTTCAGGTCGAATAGTTCATCGGTAACAAGCGTCATGATTACTTTGAAAGACCAGGGGGAGCATTTTTATGGGATAACCGAACAACTTGCGAGCGCTACAACCCCCGATTTACGCGGCAGGTCAGCCTTTAAAGACCAAGTAGCCGCATATCAAGTAAAGACCGGTGATGACGCCGAAGTATATGAAGGGTTTTATTTTACAACACTGGGATATGCAGGCTATTTTGATACATTCGCTTATGGCTCTTACAATTTTGGAGTATCGGGATCTACTACTATAACGTATAACACATCCATGATAAATTGGTATTTATTTTACGGGCCGAAACTATCGCAAATCCAGCAGTCGTTTTACAAAGTCATAGGTTCCCCGAAACAGGTCCCTATGTGGGCGTGCGGCCCGGTAGTTTGGCATGATAATTTTCCCAGCAGCGATGCAATGATAGCCGACGCCGATTCTTTTACTATCTGTAAAATACCTTTTTCAACATTATGGCTGGACCGGCCGTATAATAATGGAACAAACGGCTGGGGTGACATGAATTTTGAAGGCGCTTTCGCAAACCCAGGCGTTTGGATTTCGACGCTTGCAAATACTTATTATGTTAACCTTGTTACCTGGGTGATGCCGGGATGTTTTAGCGCCCCTCCCGCGGGAGTGGCTTATTTAACGTCGACCAATTACTATCTTGACCTTACGGATGCGGCCACCGTTACATGGTACAAAAACAAGCTCCAGACCGGTCAATACGCTTTTGGCGTAAAGGGGCATAAATTGGATCGTGTTGACAATGGTTGGAAATCGGGGGATGGGATTGTCACGCTTCCGGCATTCTCTGACGGCACGCTCGAACCTGAACGGCATAAAAAGTATGCTTACCTTAATTGCAAAGTAACTGACGACGCTTTACGAACTACCGCCGGTTTGGGTAATAATCAATTTGAATTTCCTCGGTGCGCGGTTGGAGGTTGTCAGCAATATGTGAGCGCTTTATGGAATGGCGATACGGACGCCGGCTACCCCGGGCTGATCACAAGCTTGGGAAATGCCTTACGCGCCGGCTTTTTAGGTTTTCCAATGTGGGGAAGCGATATCGGCGGCTACGAGGCAAAAGCCAAAGTAGACATTACGAATCTGTGCCGATGGATGATGTTTGGCGTATATTCAGGATTTATGGAATTTATGATCGATTTTAAAGGTCCATGGATTTATACCGCCACACAACAGGATTCCATACAGAACATTTTTAATCAGCGTTTTAACATGCTTCCCTATATTTATTCCATAATCAACACTTCCTCGGACATTGGCGTGGCAATGAAGCCTTTGGTTGGTGAATATCCAGGTGATGCCCAAACTTATGCCATTACGGATGAATATTTGTTTGGCCCCTCAATGCTGGTTGCTCCTCTCACGTCCGATTTAACGACACGCAGCCTCTATCTTCCCGCTGGAAAATGGATCAACGCAAACAATTATGCCGACGTTCAAACCGGTGGGGCCGCCATTACGTCGCCCGCAATGGCGTTAACGCAAATTCCAGTGTATATCAAATCAAATTCCATTTACCCGACCGGCAAGGTTTTTGCCGGATTAGAAAAGGTGTGGAACCCAACGTATGATAATAACCGCACCGTGGCGATCAACGCGTTTCCCGGAGCCGCCGGTGAGAGCAATTCCTTCACGTATGTCGATTATCTCGACAGCAATACGCAAAAAGCCATGGCCGTTTCCGTTTCGGCAAGCAATGTGATAACCGTCTCCTCCCCTGCGTTGACCGTTGCTGGAACGGTCGTGGTTTATTTGCCGGCGGCGCCGACTAGTGTTTACTTAGGGGCTACGGCGGTGGCGAGCCCGCAGTATGACGAGACCGCAAAAACGCTCACCGTTCCGTTTTCGGCCAATCAACCGATACGCGTGACCGTAAACGGCACTCCCACCGGTGTTCTGGAGCCATATCAGCCGATGGCGTCGTGCGGCAAAATCGTTTTTCATCGCCGCGCGGGCGGAATGGAACTTTCCATCCCCAGAATGACGGGCATCCGGGCAATTAGGAACGCTTCGGTGAGCATCATCGATATGGCCGGCAGGACCATCGTGCAAAAAGAATTCGCGCTTAATCAATATTCCGCAACGCCGGTTTCCTTGAAACTTGCCAAGGGCGCGTATTTGGCAAAAGTGGAAGTGGGTGGAATTGTTGTTGACAAGGAAAAGATAGTCGCTTTTTAAAATCGTCCGTGTTCAGGCGGAATTTTTTCAATGGATCGGGCAGGGACGATTTTCGGATCGTTCCTGCTTTTTAAATAAAACCGCTTTAATTATAGAGGAGGTCGGTTATATGTCGTTAAGATCAGTTTTTTTTATTGCAGGTTTGCTTTTTATTCGACAAGCCATTCTTGCTGAAGATTCAAATATTAAAATTACTCCTTCCGGTTTTGCCTATTATCAAATCGGTCAAATTGAAAGCTATACACCTAATGACGGATCTTTGATGGATAAAATGTTTGACCAGCATTTTAATGGAAGGTTGACGCTGTCGGCCGTAATCAATGAAAAACTTAAAATTATCGTGGGCGGGGAATCACAACTTGCTTCAACCGGTTCAACCGATATCGGTCAGGCAATTACGCCTTTTATTCTTAAGGAAGCGCAGGGAATTTATTCTTTCGGAGAGCCGGGAAATTCCTATTTGGAAATTGAAGCGGGGTATTTTCCCTTCAAATATAATCCTGAATCGAGCAATTTAGGAGAATACCTTTTCAGATCCGGAGCATACCCAGGATATGTTATTACCGACTTTGATTTTGCACAAGCTCGATTAATGGGGTTTAATGTTTCCAGCATATTATTTGAAAATTTACATCTAAACTTGCTTTTAACTAGCGAATACAGAGAGCCGCCGTTTTTCGATTATTCACTTTCCGGTCTGGTAAGTTATAAATTTCTTAATAAAATTCTCGATTTCGGCGCGGGCATGGATTTTAACCGTTTGATTCCCATTGTGCCTTCATTAACAACGAACCCCGCGAGCATCGTATTGGATAAAAACGGTAACGTTGTGATGGAAGACGGCGATACGCTTCGCTATACTAAAATCGGCACTAAGATAATGGGAAGATTAACCTTTGATCCTAAGCCCCTCTTGCCTTTTGCGTATTTGCTTGCCCCGAGTGATTTTAAAGTATATGGTGAATTTGCGATTCTTGGTTTGAAAAATTATGGAGCGTATTATTCCGATATTTCCCAAAGGATTCCCGTAATGGTAGGTTTTAATGTTCCTTGTTTTAAAACGATCGATCTTATCTCCCTGGAGTTTGAATATTATGGACAGAATCCGGCTTATATAGCCAATATGCCTTCCGCAAGCAGTAAGGTAACTCCCGATCCCTATTCGGGGAATGTACGATCGTATTTTAAATGGTCCGTTTATGGGATGAAGACCTTAACAAAGGGAATTGCTCTTAAAGGGCTTATTGGAAGAGACCACTTTCGCGGTACCGATCCGGTCGGAAATTATGACCCGGATGATCGTATGAACGGACCCTATGATTGGCATTATAATTTACGGCTTATGTACTCATTCTGACCTGGGGCAATCGGTTATGAAAAAACGATTTTTTATTGGGGCGAGCATTGCGCTCGCCATTTCGTTTGTCCAAGCTCAAACGACCACCTGGGCCGTGGACTTCTCCAACGCTATTATCAAACGCTGGCCGAGTTCCATCAATAATATGACCGGCAAAGGGTGGGAGTATTCCAATGGAATAGTTCTTCAGGGGATCCAAAAGGTGTATGAATATAATAAAGACACCTCATATTTAAGCTATATCAAAAAGTATGTGGATACGTATGTCGGGAGCAGTGGCTCTTTGAGTCTTTCCAGTCTCGACACGACCGCTGAAAGCTTCGACAATATGCAACCTGGTATGTTGTGCTTGTTTTTAAACAAGGAAACCGGGTTACAGAAATATAAAACGGCGGCCGATTATATCCGTATGCTTATCGCCCGGTTGCCTAAAAATTCGGCCGGAGGGTTCTGGCACAAGAAAAAATACCCCAACCAGATGTGGTGCGACGGAATTTACATGGGAGAACCGTTCCTTTCCCAATACGGCTTCCGCTATAGCGACATGGGATATTGCGACAGCACCGCTACGTTTCAGCCGCTGCTTCTCGCTTCGCATGCTTACGACCAAACAGCCAAACTCCTCTATCATGCCTGGGACGCCAGGGACAGCGCTTCCTGGGCCGACAAAACGACCGGTCTTTCGCCGGCGATCTGGTCTCGGGGCATGGGATGGTTTTCGGCGGGGATGGTCGATATACTAAAATACTTGCCTAAAACGCATCCCCAATACGCCGCGATGATCACGCTTCTCGGAAATATAGCCGAAGGACTTATTAATCAGTGCATAATATAGTTGACATATTGGTTTGCATAGTATATTTTTGATTCATGCAAATAAAAGACGCACGTTCATTGCCATCGATAGCACAGGAAGACCTTCGGTATAAAGTTGT
>Ga0182027_10000226_pt1 | contig 95113 bp, 83 predicted proteins | sample 712E1DmetaG_FD_121300 | JGI IMG/M metagenome (GOLD analysis project Ga0182027, IMG submission 121300) | Permafrost microbial communities from Stordalen Mire, Sweden - 712E1D metaG (Illumina Assembly) | ecosystem: Environmental > Terrestrial > Soil > Wetlands > Permafrost | place: Sweden... | reverse complement strand
GGTATCACAGTCTGGCGTTGAAGTCCGACGGCACGGTCGTGGCGTGGGGAGACAACGATTATGGGCAGACCAGGGTGCCGGCCAATCTCAGCGGGGTGGTGGCGATTGCGGCGGGGGGCGTTCACAGTCTGGCGCTGAAGTCGGACGGTACGGTGGTCGCATGGGGGCGAAACGACTACGGCGATAGCACGGTGCCGGCCAATCTTAGTGGGGTGGTGGCGATTGCCGCCGGATTCAATCACAGTTTGGCGCTGAAGTCCGACGGAACGGTCGTGGCGTGGGGGGAAAACGGCAATGGCGAGTCCACGGTGCCGGCCAATCTTAGTGGGGTGGTGGCGATTGCCGCGGGAGGGTATCACAGTCTGGCAATTGTGGCCGGGAGCACGCCGAATATCTTGGGCGGCCGGATTACGGATTCCAATGGGTCGGGTATTGCCGGAACAACCGTTTCGGCGCTGCTCGGCCAGACCGTGGTAGCGCAGGTGACAGCGGATGCGAATGGCAATTACCAGTTGCCGTCGCTCAGTTCCGTAGCCTACGTGCTGACCGTAACGGCGTCGGGATACGCGAATGCGGCGAGGGCGTTTACCTTCAACGGAAATACCAGCGTCCAGAATTTTCAGCTCACCGCCTTACCGGCCGCGCCAGCCACGCAACAGACGACGCGGCAGGTGCCGCCGGCCTTTCTGCAGCCGCCGCACGGTCCGATGGGGAGCACACTGAAAGTTTTCGACGGCACCCAGTTTGTGCCCATCACGGCGCAAAACACGCCGTCCGCCAATGTGATGACAATCGTGCTGACGCACGGGTGGACGCGCGGTCCCAATTGCGCGCTGAACTCCGGTATCAATGGGTGGCCGACAACGCTGGCGGCGTCACTGCGGGCGATGGGGATCACAACGAGTATCGCAAATATCGTAGGTTGGGATTGGTACGACGGGGCGAAATTCGACGGTGCTTTGGTGTGTAATTTGCCACCCGCTGAGAACACACCTTCACAGGGAGTTGCTCTTGGGGAATGGTTGCAGGAGGTGTTTGGAGTGAACTATGCAATGCCGACGCACTTCATTGGGCATAGTCTCGGCACCCTGGTGAACGCGGCAGCAATCAACTACTTGCATGGCGACCGAACAGCTACGATCCGTCAGGAAGTGGCCGTAACGCCATGGATTGGATCCGTTCACGTTACCTTGTTTGATGAGGCGGAAGTTGCTTACGCTGCTGATCCGATTTGGCAGCATCAACCGCCTATGCCCGTCAGTTCTACTTGGGCTGACAATTATGTGTCGCTTGTTGGTTATGCTCAGTCAGGAGCGGTGAACGTGAATTTGCAGAAGGGTGTTCTGTTCGACGGGCCGGTTAATGCTCACGGTTATCCGATGGAATGGTATGGGATGTCCGTTCTGAATCCGACGGATGTTAATAACCCCCTCGGCTTTCGGCAAAGTTATGAATATCGAACGTTGGTCGGCTTCCCTAACCCGGCATTGCTGCCGCCGTCAAATGTTCCACTCAATAGCAACTATCAGCAATCGCAATGGAATTACGACCAACTTGCGCTGGCGGGATCGGCGGCGGTCACGCTTCCCTTTGGTATCGCGGCGGATGTCGTGGTCCAAACATCTGTTGCTGTCATTCTGACAGCGGGGGATGTTGCGGCACAGGTTAAAGCCGCCGCCATGGGAGCCGGACAAGCAATTGGGCAAGGCTTTAATTACGTTGGTAACGTTGAGGGGCAAACGTTGTTAAACATCTTCAACTCGCCAGTTCTTCACTTGAACCTGAGTACTGGGCCAGTATCTGCAGGCCAGCAGATGCAGGGCAAGATGGTGCAGACATTAGACGTGGGCAGTGGCTCGACGAACGGTCCTGCGATGGCGTGGGTGCCAGTACAAATCCCCTCTAATGCGGTGTCGATGGCGTTCGACTTCATCATTTCAGGGGATCCAGTAGACGATGTGTTGGTTTTTGGCATCGAGACGAACAATCTGTTTTCACTGGAGGCGAAATACATTCCCACCAACTCGGTTTCAGGAAGTCGGTTGATTGACGTGTCGGCGTGGGCGGGCACAACGAATGAATTATTCTTTGGGTTGATGGGTGGAACTTCAACCAATGCCAGCTTACAGATCGACAACATCCGATTCTACAGTCTTCAATCGAATGTTGTGGACTCCGTTGGCGATGGCATTCCCGATTCCTGGCGGGCGCAGTACTTCCCTAATGTTGATTCGATCGGCTCAACGACGAACAATCTTTCCTGCGCGACTTGCGATCCTGACGGCGATGGGATGAACAACTGGCAGGAATACATGGCCGGCACTGATCCGACAAACTCGGCGAGCGCTTTGCGCATTACCGCCGTGGCACAGATTGGTGGGGACATTCGAGTCAGTTTCGCTTCTGTCAGCGGGAAGTACTATTGCCTCGACCGCTGCGATTCACTCGGTGGCGGTTGGACGAATTTGGTTGATGGTGTTCCCGGCAACAACGGAATTCAACAGATAACAGACATCGGTGGCGCGAGCCGTCCGACCAGTTTCTATCGCGTGCGACTCAGCCAATCGACTGGTCCCGGGCAATTGGACAGCGTCGGCGACGGGATTCTTGACTCGTGGCGCACGCAATACTTCGGTGGCGACGGCACGACCACGAACAATCTTTCCTGCGCAGCCTGTGATCCAGATGGCGACGGCATGAGCAATTTGCAGGAATATCTCGTTGGCACCGACCCGACCAATAGAGCGTCCGCGTTCCTCATCACCAGCGTCGTAAACACGGGCGCTGACATCCTTGTCACATGGACAATGGGCGCTGGCAAAACGAATGCGTTGCAGGTCAGCTCAGGCGACGCGAACGGCAGTTTCACGAACGCTTTCACCGACCTGTTCAGCGTCACGAATACCGTCGGCACACAGACCAACTATCTCGATATTGGCGGCGCGACGAATGTACCGTCACGGTTTTACAGGGTGAGATTGGTGCCGTGAGCGGGAGGTTGTCAGTCTTCAGAATCCTTTGTTTAACTCAAGGGGAATCCGGGGTCTCATATGTCATACTTCGGCACTGCCGAACGAGAAGGCAGGCCAAACCGCATGGTATACTCGCTCGAATCCTTTCCCATCTGTTGATGTTTCTCAATATCGCCGCCGTCTTCCCGGCATAAACAACTTCTCAATGAAGCGTTCCCAATCGCAGAAAATGTCAGCAATTTGAGCTCCGAATCCTGCGGCCATCAGTCCGGTAAGACCGAGCATCCACTTGGTCGCCGTGATCGCCTCGTTCTCTGAATGAATAAACAACTGAGTTCCATTCAGATTGATGTTTGCCAAAATCTTGAGGAATGGTGCTCCAATCGAGCTGATAAGAATTGCCCAGACAATCAGTGTCGCGACGATAAACGCCATGAACCATTTCATTTGTACCTCCTTTCCTCTTCAGTTGTCATTATGTGGTTGACTGTATACCACAGTGTGGTGTAATGTCAACCACAGTTGGAGAACGGGAACCGGGAAGACCGCTTGCGTGGCGGGATACAAACGGCGCAACGGGGTGAATATGAGCTTTGGCGATCTCGTGAAGGATTTGCGCATTGCGCAGAAGAAGACGCTCCGACAGTTCTGTCTCGACCACGGGCATGACCCGAGCAATTGGAGCAAAATCGAGCGCGGTATCAATTCCCCGCCGAAAGATGAGAAGACGTTGGAGCGCTGGGCGAAGCAATTGGGCCTGAAGCCAAACACGCCGGAGTGGCAGAATTTCATGGATCAGGCTGATATCGCACGGGGGGAGATTCCCAGTGATCTACTAAACGACGAGGAGCTCGTGAAGAAGCTGCCGGTGTTCTTTCGCACCGTTCGTGGCGCTGAATTAACCGAGAAGGAATTGGACGATTTGATTCAGAAGATCAGGGAGGCTCATTCCCCCGGTGAGCGAAAACGTAAGGTATAGAGACGACGCTGCCATTCGGCGCGCCACTGACGAGTTCCGTGATTCCGCCGATCTTCGCGGGCACAACATCCCGCCGATTGACGTCATTTATATCGCGGAGATCATCCTGAAACTTGACGTCATCCCGATCCAGAACCTTAAGGCCGACCAGAACGTCGATGCTGCACTCTTGCCCGACCTGAGCGGGTTTTATATCGACGAAGATGCCTATTTGGCTTGGGAGCGTGCCAACCCCTGGATCGAGCAGCGTCTGCGGTTTTCATTCGCCCACGAACTCGGACATTACGTTCTGCACAGGGACGAAATTGCGGCGAATCAGTTTGAAACGGTGGAAGAATTTCGGCGATGGGCTGCTGCGCCTTCGAACTACGGCAGCGCCGAGTATCAGGCGAACGAATTTGCAGGCAGGTTTCTGGTCTCGCGGGATGTGTTGATCATGGAGTACGACCGCGCCTGCAAGAATCTGGCGAGCGCAGAACCTGGCTGGCGCGAGATTGAAGGAATGCGCGATTTCATCGCCAAGAAAATCGCACCCCGATTTGGCGTGAATTATCAAGTGATCGCGACCCGTTTCGACCACGAAGGCATCTGGCCCGTCGAGTAGTGCCGCGCCATTAATTTCGGAGCTTCGCTGTCCTGATTGGGGGGGGGATCTGGATGCTCGGCTCTGGATTCAGGATGCTGAATGATCGCGGCCGGGAGGCCGCTCCTACAAGCTGATAGCTGAAAGCTGACGGCTGACAGCCAGTTCTTGCCTCCAGTGCCCAGTTTTTCCCGATTCCGATCACTGATTCCCTCTCTCGCCGCCAAGATTCTGACCGAAATTACTGATTCTCACGCTCCAATTACTGTTCCAGACGCGCTCATGACCGTTCCAGATGCTCCGGTGTACAAACTTGTCGCGCTCGTGACAGTTCCAGAGATGCTCGGGACACTTCTTGAGACGCCCATGACGATTCCTGACGCAGTTGCTATCAAACTTGTCGTAGTCACGACATATTTGAGAACGACGGTTTATGGTTGCGGCGAAGAATTGAGAGGCTGTTGAAAAAGAACGCCCGCTGGGGTCAGCGGGCCTACAACACCGTCAGATTTCCATGCAAACCTGTAGGCCGCGTGCCCCCACGCGGCGGGGATTTCGCAGTTGATTATTGTAGGGCTGGCAGCCTGAAGGGTTGCCAGCCGTCTTCCAATAAATCTTCGGCGCGAAACCCTGCGGGCATTCGCGCCCTACAATTCACGGCTACAGCGACCAGCAGTCATCGAGCACGGCGCGGTCTGGAGACCGTCGCCGAACAGCAGTTTTGTCGGTGGCTCTGAAGATTGCTCCTACTTCACGGCGGCGCGGAGATAGTAGCCGTTCATCCTGGCGATGAACGTGATGGGAATCCCCTTCGGACAGACGGCTTCGCAGGAACCGGTCACGGTGCAGGCGCCAAATCCTTCTTCGTCCATCTGGCTCACCATCGCCAGAACCCGCCGGTCCTGTTCGGGTTTGCCCTGCGGCAGCAGGTTCAAATGCGATACCTTGGCGGAAACGAAGAGCATGGCCGACGCGTTCTTGCACGCGGCGACGCACGCGCCGCAACCGATGCACGCGGCTGCGTCCATGGACAGATCGGAAATCTGCTTCGGTACGGGCAACGAGTTGGCGTCCGGGGGATGCCCGGTTCCCACGGAGATGTAGCCCCCAGCCACGATGATGCGGTCGAACGCGCTGCGATCGACCACCAAATCCTTGATTAGCGGGAACGCTTTCGCGCGGAACGGCTCGACCGTGATGGTCTCGCCGTCCTGGAAGCTGCGCAGGTAGGTCTGGCAGGTGGCGACCTTGTAATTCGGGCCGTGCGGCTCGCCATTGATAACGGAGCCGCAACTGCCGCAAATGCCTTCGCGGCAGTCGTGGTCGAACGCGATGGGTTCTTCGCCGCGTTTGGCGAGATCTTCGTTGACCACGTCGAGCATTTCCAGGAACGACATGTTGGGGTTCAGGTCTCGCGCTTCGTATTCGACGAATCGCCCGGAGCTCTGCGCATTCTTCTGCCGCCAGACCCGCAATTTGACGTTCATTACTTGTAGCTCCTTTGCGCCAAATGCGCTTCCTCGTAAACAAGCGGTTCTTTGTTCAAGAGGGGAGGCTTGCCCTCACCGTCAAATTCCCAGGCAGACACGTACGCAAATTTCTCGTCGTTTCGCAGACATTCGCCGTCGGGCGTCTGGTGTTCCTCGCGGAAATGGCAGCCACAGGATTCATCGCGCTGCAGCGCATCCTGGGCGATCAATTCGCCCAATTCCAGGAAGTCGGCGAGGCGGCCGGCCCGTTCGAGAGACTGATTCAAATCCTCGTTCACGCCGGGCACGATGACCCCGTTGTTGGCCGACCAGAATTGCTCCCGCAGGGCCGGGATCATCTTCAATGCCTCGTTCAGGCCCTTGTCGTTGCGCGCCATGCCGCAGCGTTCCCAGAGGATCTTGCCGAGGTCCTTGTGAAATTCGTCGATCGTCCGCTTCCCGCGGATGGACAGCAGTTTCTGGACGCGATCGTTGGTGTCGCGTTGGGCTTGCTTGAATTCGGCGGCATCGGTCTTCGGCCGGGCCTGTTTCGCCGTGGCCAGATAATCGCCGATGGTGTAGGGGAGGATGAAATAGCCGTCGGCCAAGCCCTGCATCAACGCGCTTGCGCCAAGACGGTTGGCGCCGTGGTCGGAGAAATTCGCCTCGCCGATGACGAACAAGCCCGGCAGGTTGCTCATCAGGTTGTAATCCACCCACAGCCCGCCCATCATGTAGTGAATCGCCGGATAAATGCGCATCGGCGTCTCGTAGGCGTTATCGGTGGTGATCTCGTGATACATGTCGAACAGGTTGCCGTACCGTTCGCGGATCGTTTCCGCTCCGAGCCGCTTGATCGCGTCGGAGAAATCCAGATACACGCCGCGTCCGTTGTTGCCGACGCCTCGTCCCTCGTCGCAGACGCGTTTTGCCGCGCGCGAGGAAATGTCGCGGGGAGCCAGATTGCCATAGGCCGGGTACATGCGTTCGAGGAAATAATCACGCTCGGATGCGGGAATCTCCTTCGGAGAGCGTTTGTCGCCGGGCTTTTGTGGCACCCAAACGCGGCCGTCGTTCCGCAGCGATTCGGACATGAGGGTCAGCTTGGACTGGTAATCACCCGTCACCGGAATGCAGGTCGGATGGATCTGCGTGTAACAGGGATTGGCGAAGCAGGCGCCTTTCTTGTAGGCGCGCCAGATCGCCGTCACGTTCGAGCCCTGCGCGTTGGTGGAAAGGTAATACGCGTTGGCATAGCCGCCCGTGGCCAGCACCACCGCATCGGCGGCGTGAGAGGACACCTCGCCGGTGACCAGATTGCGCACGACAATGCCTTTGGCGTGGCCGTTGACGACGACCAGTTCAAGCATTTCGGTCCGGGGGAACATCTGGATCCGGCCGAGTTGAATTTGCCGGCACATGGCTTGATAACAGCCAAGCAACAACTGTTGTCCGGTCTGACCGCGCGCATAAAACGTTCGCGAAACCTGGGCGCCGCCAAAGGATCGATTGGTCAGATAACCGCTGTACTCGCGGGCAAACGGCACGCCTTGCGCCACGCATTGGTCGATGATGTTGACGCTGACTTCGGCCAGGCGGTAAACGTTGGCCTCGCGCGATCGAAAATCGCCGCCCTTGATCGTGTCGTAAAACAGACGATAAACGCTGTCGCCATCGTTCTGGTAGTTCTTGGCGGCATTGATTCCGCCCTGGGCGGCGATGCTGTGGGCGCGACGGGGACTGTCCTGGAAACAGAACGCTTTGACGTTGTAGCCGAGTTCCGCGAGCGTCGCCGCGGCGGACCCTCCGGCCAACCCGGTGCCGACCACGATGATGTCATACTTCCGTTTGTTGCCCGGGCTGACCAGTTTGATGGAGCGCTTGTGGTTCTCCCACTTCTGAGCGGCCGGTCCGGAAGGAATGTTGGCGTTGAGCTTCATGTTATTTCACCCATCCCATCTGGATGGCCAGCGGCACCGAGGCGTATCCGAGAAACAGAATCCACGAAGCGGCCGAGGCAAAACACCGGATCCGTCCCGCATAGGACTCGTTCTTGAGCCCGAGCGACTGGAACATGGACCCTGCGCCATGACTCACGTGCAGGCACAGCAGGCTCATGGCAATAATGTAGGAGACGGCAATCCCCAGGTTTGAGAAATTGAGAATCATCATGCGGTACACGTCATGGATGCGGGCGCCTTCGGCTGTTGTGTATTCCAGGGTTCGATAGCTCGGGTTGGTTGTCATCAGGGTGAACTGGAGCAGGTGATAGACAACGTAGGCCGCCACCAGCAATCCGGTCCAGATCATCGTGCGCGACGCGAGACTGGCATCAACAACTTTCTTGACTTCGTACGGGGTGCCTCGCGCCGCGCGATTCTCCAGCGTCAGCGAAACCGAAGTCCAGATATGGATCCCTACGAAAAGGAGAAGGCCGATCCGGGCCGGCCACAAAACTTCGGGGTTGGACTGCAGGAAGTGGGCATAGTGATTAATGGCCGCCTGCCCGAGAAAGATCTGCAGATTGCCCATCATATGCGCGATCACGAACAGGAACAATCCTGCCCCCGTGATCGCCATCAACAGTTTTTTCCCCAACGAAGACTTTGTGGTTTCCAGAATCATGGCCGCCAGCGCCCTCACTGATAGTAAAACCGGGCTGACAAGTCCAAGGATTTTTTCAGGGGGCATCTGAATCGTTGCGATCGATTGTCGGGCAACCCCTCCGGTTGCCGATCCGATGACAATGGCAAGCAGGCCGCTTGCCCTACAATTTTCACCAGGAAGCTGATGGTCACGGGCAGTATTGTAAGAATTCTGGGGGCATTCCTGCCCCGATCCGCCTTCGCCAAGCAGGAACGATTCAGCCACCGACCAGATGGCTCATGCGGCCACGGTCAGCAGATTCGCACATCACCGCGCGGCCACATCGCACCGGCACAGTCACAATGCCATCCTTCCTTAGAGCGTGCCGAAATGTCCTTGAGTTGTGTGGGAAACCTTGCGACGATGCACAGGTAATGATCGTAGATCATCTCTTCACTCAATCGTCCATAATGATCGTCAGGGAACCTGTTTCAGAGACGAGGTGGCTGTTCCAAACCAAACTGTGAAATCCACTAGTTTAAGAAAGGAAAGAGACCATGCAATACAAAGTGATGCCGTTCGTGGCGAACGTGAGCAGAACTCAGGGGGCTGATATGGCTGCCTCGCAGCTCCAGAGCTTGATCGACCAACATTCATCGCAGGGCTGGGATTATGAGCGGTTGGAAAGTGTTGAGACAGTCATAGCCGGTTCCAACGGATGTTTTGGGATCGGTGCGCGTCCATCGGTTACGACAGCCTGTACGATGGCCGTCTTCAGTAAACAATGAAATGGCTCCTGATCTTTCTGGTGTATGTGTACCGGAAACTCTTTCCGCGAAAGTGGAAAGGAGAGTGCCTATTCAAGGTCAGTTGTTCGGAGTTCGTTCTCAGGGTTTCCATGTCACATGGATTCGTTCGAGGTCTTGGTGCATTGCGTCAACGAATTCGTCGGTGTCGTGGAGGCTATCGCATTTGTTCCTCCAAGAACGCTTGTGGGCTTGAGCTTCACCTTTGTGATGGCTCGGTGATTGGTGAGAGCGAGATTTCAAACCACTTGCTGGAGCCCTATTGGGATGCGCAAACGAGACTGGAAGCGATTCTGAAACAACAACCAGATAGCAGAGCAAAACAAGCAGTGTGTCATTAGAACTGACGAGGTGGATGCCGATAATGAATCCATTCACTCTTTTTTCAAATCTACTGTTCGCGACGGCAAAGATATTTGGCTACGTGTGCGTGTGCATAGTGCAATGTGTGTGGTACATCGCACATGGGCGGACCGACCAAGTTGGTGAAGCTGTGGGTTACTTGGGGAGAGGCATCACGGACGCGCTTGTGATCGCGTTCAAAGGAAGACAGTGACGACGCTTAAACAAAGGATAACCATATGCAAGAAACATTGACGATCCTGTTCCTCGCATCGCCTGCCATCTTCGCTGCTGTCATAGCTTTCGCGGAACCTCAGGTTGTCTTGGGTTGGGTGGACGCATTTGACTCGTGGGTGATGACGACACAACCGACCTGTGTCGGCAAGACAGGATATATCAAGACAATTTTCTACAAGCCCATATTGTGGGCATTTCATAAAATTGTCCTTTGTACGCAGAACATTAAAGACAATTTTGTTCGCTGCGGAGTTCGGGTCGCCTCCTACCTGTATGTCGCTGCGATCTTTTTTGGAGTGATGATGTATCTCGTAATCCTCGCCGTTATGACTGTCCTCATGATAGTCGCAATTATTATTGGTCTGTTCCTGGCACTGCTGGTACTGGGTGCAGCATTTGGCGGAGAAGGACAACATACCGTTTATGACAAGCACGGGAATGCGATCGGTCATATAAAGAAGGACTAGATTCTTCGGTACACATAACAGTAGTGAATAGAAACGTCACGATAATCTCAAATAGCAAAATCGAAAGGAGCTAGCTATGCCATACACAGCAGAAATTAGTCGCAAAAGTCCGAGTTGTTTCGTGTTTCTGATCGATCAGTCGGGATCCATGTCGGATTCCTTAGCAGGGGAGCCAGGCAAGCGGAAGGCCGACAAAGTTGCCGATAGTATCAACCGGTTGTTGCAGAACTTGGTCATCAAATGTACGAAGTCTGAAGGTGTGCGAGATTTCTTCGAGGTGGCTGTCATAGGCTACGGTGCTAAGGTCGGTCCTGCATTTTCCGGTAAGTTGGCCGGGTCAACCTTAGTTCCGATGAGTCAGATTGCCAGTTCCGCCCGTATCGAGCCGCGCACGAAAAAGGTGGATGATCAAGCCGGAGGATTGGTGGAGCAAACCATCAACTTTCAGGTATGGTTTGATGCTGTCGCTAGCGGGGGAACACCAATGTGTGAAGCCTTTAATCAGACCCACAACTTGCTCGAAGACTGGGTGTCTCACCATTCAAGTTCCTATCCGCCCATCGTCATCAACATTACGGATGGCGAAGCAACAGATGGGGACCCCACACCCGTAGCGCAATCGGTCACCAGTCTCACAACATCCGACGGGAATGTACTCCTGCTTAATTGCCACATTTCAGCTAGTCCTGCTTCACCTATCGCTTATCCCGAGAGCGACAATGGTTTATCTGATGAATTTGCAAGGTTATTGTTTAGAATGTCGAGTGTATTGCCTGAAAACATACGCGCGGCGGCTCGAAGCGAAGGCATGGCAGTTGGCGATCAGGCTAGAGGCTTCGTGTTCAACGCGGATTTGGAAGCATTAATTCGCTTTTTGGACATCGGTACGAGACCGAGCAACTTGCGATGAACTTGTCCGTCAGAACTTGCTGGCTACCCAAAGGAGGTAATTCCGTAGATGAATACGAGGACGCCTTCGACTGTTCTATTCTTGGGCGACGGTTTGCGATTGCCGACGGAGCGACAGAGTCCTCGTTCGCGGCCCCTTGGGCAAAGAGTCTTGTCAGTGGTTTCATTGAAACCCCTCCATTTGATTCTTCACAGCCCGGCACGCGAATGAAAGATTGGATAGAGCCGCTACAGAAGCTTTGGCGAGAAGGCATCGACTGGCAGGCTCTTCCTTGGTATTCGGAGGAAAAGGCCCGCGCTGGCGCGTTTTCATCATTGTTGGGCTTTGAGATTGAAACTCATGATGATTCACGGGAGTCATCGCCGGGGTTGACCTCCCGCGACGTGCTTCGTTGGCGCGCGCTGGCTGTGGGCGATAGTTGTCTATTTCACGTGAGTGGCGACGCATTAGTTGCTAGTTTTCCTCTCAGAAAAGCAAACGAATTTGGAAACCGACCACTGCTGCTTTCAAGCAATCCTCAAAACAACGAGGCTGTATGGACTGAGGTTCGATACCACGATGGAGCTTGCCATCCCGCCGACATGTTCATTCTTGCGACCGATGCCCTCGCCCATTGGTTTCTTCGTTGCTATGAATCTGGTTCAAAGCCATGGAAGGATCTTTTCAGTTTGAATACCGAAGGGGACTTTGCAGCTTTCGTCGCTCATTCAAGAGAGAATCACTTGATGAGCAACGATGACACGACACTACTCTTGGTTAGCATAGATAATGGTGTGGTGGAGATCAGGGAAAGCGCTGATCAAAAGGAGATGAGGCCAATTGAAGATTGTAAGGAAGCAATATGAACTGGCCCAGCCCGTGTGATTATCAAGATGTGATCCAAAATCCAAGCTTCTGCTTTCAGGATCCAGAACTGACTGCGGGCACGGTTGTTCTTACACCTTCGGGAATGCCCAAAGTAGCATCGGGAGCTTTCGCGAGCGTCTATGAAATGCGCACCGGCTCCCATCGCTGGGCGGTACGCTGTTTTCTGAGACAAGTCTCGGATCAGCAACGGCGCTACTCCCTCCTGAGCCAGACTTTGGAATGCCTCTCTCTGCCGTATCTTGTTCCCTTCGAATATTTATCTCAAGGTATTCGAGTGCGCGGGCAAATGTATCCGATTGTTAAGATGGGATGGGTGGAAGGAGAACCGTTCGATACATTTGTAGAAAGCAATCTTCACGACCCCAAAGTGTTGCGTAGCCTCGCTTCGAAGTGGATTGGCCTTGCCAACACTCTGCGCGGTAGTCACTTTGCACATGGAGATCTGCAGCACGGCAACGTGATGGTCACAGCCCAAGCGCAATTTCAACTCGTGGACTATGATGCGATGTTTGTCCCATCCCTTCGCGGGGAGCGCAGTCCAGAACTAGGCCAAGTCAACTATCAACATCCGCAACGAAATCCTGACCACTATGACGAATGGCTCGATAACTTTTCTGCTCTGGTTATCTACACGAGCCTTCGGGCGCTGGCCGTAGACCCAAACCTCTGGGGGCAATTTAATACCGGTGAGAATCTCGTTCTTTCAGCTTCTGATTATAAGGATCCTTCAAAGTCACCAGTTCTCAAGAGATTGAAGATGAGCCCTGACAAGGGTGTGGGAGAACTTGCGACGAAATTGGAATGTTGCTTGTCGAGTCCTGTTTCAAAGGTCCCTGACTTGGCGGATTTGGTGGCTACGTTACCTCCACCTCCACAACATGTGATGTCTTCATGGGTTGCCCCTACAAAACATCCTATTGTTGCTCCTGTGCCGATGCACGCTCCTTCTGTTCAACAGGCACCACTACCGTCAACAATCAGCAGCCAGCAGACTTTTCCATTAAGCCAGCCTAATATATCACTCGGAGCAGCCACTGCGATTGCGACAGCTAGCCCCACCTTGGCGAGTCCTCCTAGCAATCGGGCGCATCCCAAAGTTGTCGTCGCCTGGATTGTAATTGCGTTATGGGTTGTTGGAGCAATGATTTCCGCTGTTGCTTACTCAGGTCGTCGTTCCAACGCGACAAGTCAATTATCGCCATCACTCATCCCATCCGCCGGAACGGCTACGTCTAAACCCAAAGCACCCCGTCGCGGTCCTAGGTCAATCAGCAAGAACGAAGCTATCCCAGGTGCGAAGGCGGCGTCACCCTTTTCCGAACCAAGAGTCAGAACTGAAACCGGAACAGCGCTACCGAATCCTGTGGCGGCGGACTCTGTCGTGAATCCAAAGACTGCGATACGAACTGAATTGACTTCTACCGCGGTTCCAATTGCGCCACCGCCAGCGCCTCTTGTACGTGTATCACTGGAAGGGAGAATCCAGAACGCCTCGCTCAAGGATGCCTCTTTGGTGGAAGTCAGAATCGATAATGAAAGAGCGGAAGCATCTCTGTCTCCCGGTGACGGTTCCGCTCTCTTCACAGTCACGAATGTGTCAACGGGGTGGCGAAGGATCGAGATCAAGCATCCGAATTATGAGCCATGGAAGAACTCTGTCTCGGTTTTAGATCGAAACAACCGCCCGTTAGAAGTCCAGTTGGTTCCCAAACCGGCGACACTTGTGATGGAAGTTACACCTCACGTGGATTATGCACTCTATTGGAACGGCGGAAGGGTACAGGGAAAGAATGGTCAGTTTACATTACCTGCTGAAAGCGAATTGGCTCTAGAGGTAAGGGCTAAAGACTACGAAGTGGCGGATCGCACATTACAGCTATCCGCAAATGGACGAGAAGTTTGGCAGGTTTCATTGACACCCGTTCGCGCATCCCTCTATGGAAACATTCGAAATGCCGCACTCAAGAATCCTTCCCCTGCTGAAATCATGATTGATGGTGTAAAAGCAGATGTGTCCCTATCTTTCGGTGGCAGCTCAACGCTATTCACAATCACCAATGTTCAAGTGGGTAGCAGAATGGTTGAGATCAAACATCCAGATTATGAGACGTGGCATGACTTTGTCTCCGTATCAGATAGGAACGCGCGCCCGTTTGAAGTCCAGTTGGTTCCCAAGCCGGCGATGCTTGTGGTGGAAGTTACGCCCCAGGTGAATTATGCGCTCTACTCGAACGGAGGACCAGTCTTGGGGAAGGATGGGCGGTTTACATTACCAGCTGAACGTGATTTGACTCTACAGGTAAGGGCGAAAGACTACGAGGTTGCGGACCGTAAATTGCAGTTGTCCGCAAATGGACGGGAAGTGTGGCAGATTGCATTGACGCCCGTGCCGAAGATCATTCTGTTTTCCGCAGCAAAGCAGATCAATCCCACAGGCTATCTAACTACTAACCAAAAGCGGTACCTGTTGTTTGGTCTTCCGATTATCGGCAAGAGGGTCGCCGAAGGAGAGACTATACCGATTCAGTATCAGGGTGCCGACTACCAGATCGAGGTTTCAAGCATTAGCCCTTCACAGTGCTATACGTTGAGCTACAAAGGGCAATCTTTCACGGTGAGAATGCAAGCAAGTGTGCCTCGGCAGCCCCCGCCCTGGCCCGCTGCTCCGCCCATGAAGCCGAAGTATCACTACTGAGGCTCAAGCAGATTCCCCGGGGTTGGCTATTTCGCCACCGCAAGGATACGCTGCTGTTTCTCGGGGTAACTCAGGGACCGGAATCTGCGGATTTCCTTCGTACGACGCACAGACGTCAATTTATCTAGGTGGCGAATGTATCGTCGGCCGAGGCGGTTGGTCACGCGGTAGCGCTCGGCGATCAGCGGTTGGTCGTACACAAACCTCTCGGAATCGAACACGCAAGCCTTCAGCCAGCGACGGTCGGCATCGGTCAAACGCTTCGACGAATTGAAAAACGCGCAATAGATTTGCAGGATCAGGTACGTGTCCACTTTGGCCTGCAGTTCCAGGTCGCGGACGAATTCCTCGGTGGTCACCTCGCGCTTGCCTTCGCGGAATTTGAGCGCGGCGTGGACCGCATGATCCAGTTCCTCGAGAAACACCATGAAGGGCAGGATGTTCTCGTCATTGAGGCCGTACTGGGGGTTGTTGGCCTCCAAGGCGGTAATGACGCGGGGATCGTAATGAATCCCCATCCGCAGCTGGCCCTCGGCGACCCGCAGGAAAACGCGTCCCAGATCTGAGATTTGCGCGGCGCTGGCGCCCGCCATCGAAGCCAGCGTTTCGCTGCGTTGATTGCCGAGCAGAAATTCTTCCAGGTTGACTCCGGTGGGACCGTAGGTCCTTTCCAGCAGCAATTGGATTTCCCGGAGCAGTGTCATCGGGCCGTTGTCCTCAGGGGATTGAGACAGAGGAATTCGCTGGAGAGACGATTCAGGTTTCGTCGCACTTCGGAAAACCGGTCCCCCATGGTTCGATAGACCTCAACAAGCGCCTGGCGTCGGGCCGGGCTCTGATCGGAGGCGAGACGATAGTTGCTGCTGCCCACCTGTTCGTAAAAGGAAATATCCGGTGCGCCGCGCATCGCCGTCCGATAACGCAAATGATCGGGAAAGATTCCGGACATGAAAAGCGCATGATTGGCAATGTGCACCCGCACCGAAAAATCAGCGTGCGCAGAGGCCGCCGTCAGCGCGGTCAGCATTCCGGTGATGTACTCCGCCGTGTGCTCCGGCAGACCCGACAAGCTGCGCAGCCGACGGATGTCAAGAAAGGCGCTCAACAAGCTGGCCACGTAATCCGCAATCTCACGGTCGAATGCCTTCAGCAGTCGGCGGGTCAGCACGTAGAAATAGAGTTGTGGCGAGATAGCCACCAGCGATTCGGAAGCATCGAGCAGCGCATGGAACAATTCGTCGCTTTCCAGGGCCGCATCACGCGCCGCCGGATCGGTCAACAATTTGGCCAGGGATGATCGCTTCTGCGGGTCCCGGGTCAGAGCGGCTACAACCACCCGAAAATCCTCGGCCGTCATGCGATCTCTGCAGTTGGTCATGATCGGTGTCATCGCTTCTTCTATCTCATGGTATATCAGCACGTTAGATGCCACTACATACTGCCTCGAAAGCCAGTAAACATATGCTCTCCAGGGTAGTGTACTTGGCTGAATGAATCGTGCCAGGGGCAGATTGCTGCCAACTCCGAACGAGATCTGTAGCCGCAGGCTTTATGCCTGCGTTTGAGAACGCACCCATAAGCCGAGTCGGACGAGACGCCGCAGTCGTCCGCGGCAACGGTGCGGCTACAGAACGCACAAAGGGTGCGACTACAGGGGAAGAAGAGTTTTGTTAACGCCTCCAGTACAGACTGTCAGTTGTGGTCGAGGTCAGCCCTTGAATTCCCGCGTGTTCTGGAGCATAGAAGGTGTGGAGCGTGAGAATTAAAGATGAACCAACCCAAGATTATTGCGTATTTGAAACCCTCGTGCGGATGGAGCAGTGGCGTTCGCGCGGTGCTGAAGAAGTATAACCTCGCCTACGAGGATCGCGACGTCATCAACAATCCGGCCAACTACCAGGAAATGGTGATGAAGAGCGGGCAGACGTTGCAGCCGACGTTGGAGATCGACGGCAAGATCATTCCCGATGTCAGCGGCGAAGAAGTGGAGACCTGGTTGATTGAGAACCATTACGTCAAGTTGAACAGCGTGCCCGCCGAAGCGCCGACCAACGCCGCCTGTGACACGCACGAGCCTGCGGGATCGACGATAAGATTCGGGCGGGGTTAGCGGTACTTCGAACCGAATTTGGAGGGCGAGCCTGCGCCTTGTCCCAATGTCCGCCTTGTGCCGCGCCGCCCGGGTGATGCCAGTCCTGCGCCTGCGAGTAGTAGAAGCCGAGCTTGATGCCGTGTTTGGCGCAGGCGGCGGTCCGTCCCTACCATACGACTCATTGATATGGTGGCAGTGCTTACATGCGTCCCAGAAAGCCGGAGATCAGGAGTTAGCCGCTGGCCGGGTGAATCGCAGCGAACACTGGGTGCCACCGGTGCAAAGCTGCTCCTGGAGATCAAAGGACACGTTGCCGAATTCACGGGCCCAGGTGCCGTAATCGGTCCGGCAGATCGTGCTGCCGATCTTGCCCGATAGGTGTTCGCGGCCGGATTTGATCATCTGGTTGTGCCACGGACAACTCTTGACCACGAAGGTGAACCCTTGGGCATCCTTCCGCGTCTCGAAGGCAAATCCTTCGATTTGCAGACGGCAGGCGAAACATTCGTAGAGGCCGTCGATGTCATCGCTGGCGTTCAACAAGGACTTCATCTTTCGGGCCTGGATCTTGGGCAGGACTTTCCAGACTTCGTTGTCAATCTCCAGGGCGGCATCGAATCCGAGTTTCTCCTCGACTTTCATGAACCACAGGCCGTCCACCGCGGTGAACGAGCGCTGAAAGTATTCGGCGATTTGTTGATCGGTCAATGGTTTCATCGCCTTTACCACCGTTGATGCACGTCCTGCCGGATCTTGCGATCGTAGAGGAGATCGATCTTGTCCATCGTGGCCTTGGGAAGCCGTGGCAGATTGGCTGCTCCGACGTTTTCCTCGGCTTGCGCGGGGCGTTTGGCGCCGGGGATGGCACAGGTGATGGCGTCGAACATCAGAATCCAGCGCAATGCAAACTGGGAAAGAGTCGCTCCTCGCGGGCAGATGCGTTTCAGTTTCTCGACGGCCTCCAGCCCGGTGTCGTAGTCCACGCCAGAGAATGTTTCGCCCCGGTCAAACTGCTGGCCGTACCGGTTGAACTTGCGGTGGTCATCGGCGCCGAACTTCGTTCGTCGGGTCATTTTGCCCGTGAGCAGGCCGCTGGCGAGCGGGACGCGGGCAAGAATCCCGACCTTGCGCCGTCTCGCCTCGGCGAAGAATAATTCCGAAGGGCGATGACGGAACATGTTGAAGATGATCTGGACCGTCTGCACGTTGGGATACTCAATCGCTTTGAGCGCTTCTTCCACCTTTTCAACGCTGACGCCGTAATAACGAATCTTGCCCGCGCGGACGATATCGTCCAACGCCGCAAAGACCTCGGGGCGATAATAGACGTCCGTCGGCGGACAATGGAGTTGGAGCAGGTCGAGGCAATCGGTTTTCAGATTGCGCAGGCTGCGGTCGATGAAGCGGGTCAGGTTCCGCTTGTTGTAGCCGTCTGCCGTGTGAGGCGAGAGACGCCGACCCGCTTTCGTCGCGACGAGGATGTTCTCAGAGCGTTCACGCCGAAGCTTGCCAACGAGTTGTTCGCTGTGCCCGTCGCCATACACGTCGGCGGTGTCGATGAAATTCACCCCGAGATCGATGGCGCGGTGGAGCGCGGCCAGCGATTCGCCGTCGTCCACCGTTCCCCAGCCGGCGCCGATGGCCCACGCGCCGAAACTGATTTCCGAAACCTTCCAACCTGTCCGTCCCAGAGTGCGATAGTGCATGTGAGAATCCTTTGGAGGGCCACGCTCCGTCGTGGCCGATTGGGCAAACATTACCGACCACGAGCCGAAATCACAAGACTGTTGGCGTGCGTGTTTTTGGAGGGCGAAGCTCCTGCTGAGCCGTTTGTGGCTCTCCGATACGCGGCTCGCCGGGAGGCTCGCCCTCCAATCTACGGAAAAGTCGTTGGAGCTTGGCAGACGGTCAGTGCAACCCGATTTCCCGCAACGCCGCACCGGCACCGGCGAGGTTTTCCGGCTTCATCTCGACATAGTTGCGGGAGAGGAAAACGCCCGGAGCACCGGCCTTGAACACCGCCAGCACTTCCTGTTTCACGCTCTCCGTCGTGCACTGACTCGTGCCGGCGGGGACGGGCACGTCGATATCGATGCCAGGCCAGACCTGCGTGGCGGAACCGGCCACGGCTTCCAGCGCCCGTTTCGTTTCACGAAGGACATAATCGGCAGAAAAGCCCGTGGAGGCTACCTTGTCGTACGGCGCTTCCTGGTAATCGAGCAACCGGTAGAGTAACTCAAGGGTTTGATCCGGCGGCACATCACCGAAGATATTGCCGTGCGTGCTGTCCACGAATGTCTTCATGCGTTCGCCGGCGCAGTTGCTGTAGGGCACTGGCCGGATGAAATCCGAGTAGCCAGTGATCTCCGCAAAATCTTCCTCGGCCCGGTGGAACGGACTGAACGACAGATTTTGCCACGTATGCCAGCCGACGACGATCGAAGGCTTGATCGATTTGATCTTGTGATAAACGTCGGCCTGGAACTCGTGTCGGCTTGTGACCCAGAAGTTGTCCCAGGCGAGCAGTTCCGGGTATTTAAGCAGGAGTCTCCAAAAAGCAACAAAGTAACCGTCGCGGGGACGTTGACCGGCCCGGCCGTTGCGGACATACGTTTCCAGTTCTCCGAAACCCCGACGCGCACGGTCTGCGTCGATCCCCTTTTCCCTGGCTTTTTTGACGCAGAACTCGCAGAAACAGGTGACGCGGCCGGGATCGGCTTTCGCGCCATTGTGAAAAGCGCCCAGCGCATTGAACAATCCGCCCTGTCGTTCCGAGCCCCACATAATGCCGTCGATCTCATACGAGCGGGAGTAATCTTCGACCAGCCCGAGCAGCCAGGCGCGATACAGGGGATTGTTGTAACATGGACCGCCGGGATGGCCATCGGACCGGCGACCGTGAAAATCGACTGAGTAGAGCGGCTCCCAGTGCGGAATGGCCGGCCGTTTGTTATCTTCGATAATCCACGCGAACGTCTTCATCCCGTGCTTGTGGGTGGCGGGAATCAGACGGGCCAGCACATCCACATCGCCAAACTCCGTGCCGCGCATGTCTTCGTAGGTGAGGCCCGTTTCCTTGTAATATTCCATGTGCGGAATCGCGTAATTGCCGCCGCGGAACCCGTCTGCAGGCAAACCCGCGCGGACGTTTCCGTGGGTGTACATGAACGGAAAGATTGCAGTGACGCCGGCCCGTTGCTGAAGGTCATCGAGTAACTTATCGAGATCTTGTTTGGCGAACGGAGCCGGGCTGGTCGCGATGGCGACCATCGCCGCTTTGTGCGCCGCAGGAGCCGGTGTTTCCGCAGCAACAACTTCAGGAAGGCGGGATAAGGCGGCTGTGACGCCGAGTGCGGCGGCGGTTTTGAAGGCTTCACGACGGGTCATGGGTTGGTCGATCATGATGGGCTCCTTTGCTGGATGTGACGATTGTTCGTCGCGGCGATCTTCACCACCGCGACGAGACTGTTTAACCGCGAATGCACACGAATTGCCGCCTCCTTGTGTTTTCCGATTCTACCCCAACCGGAGTCGGGCCGCTTCGGAGGTCAGGAAGTGTTTCATCTGTTCCCACGTTTCCGCGGTGCGCAACAGCGGCATGGGTTCCCCTTCGGCGTCGGCAAAATACGTCAGGCTCCGCAGGATGTGGTAGAGATCGTATTCCTGGCCGGTGAACTTCGCCTGCAGATAGGTGAACGCCTCCTTCAACGGGAAACATTGGCGGCAGATGAAGTAAATGTCTACGAAATCCTTCCGCGAGCCGCGCCCGGCAATCGCCGTCAGTTTCATCGCGGCGATGTCGGGGATGCTGGCCAACCGGATGGGCGACGGACCGGCTTCAAGCGGCTTGACCAGGCTGTGCCGGTAGGCGAAGAAACTGGTCTTCACACCACGAAATTCCACAGTCAGCGTATCTCGAGCTTCCTGCAAAACGTGAACCGGCGGCGGCGTGGGTAGTTGCCGGAGCAGCCACTGTGGATCGAATGTTTCCTCCCGAAAGAGATCGAAGTCCACCGACGTGCGATGGCCGAGGTGCAACGCCAACGCCGTGCCGCCGGCCAGGTAAAAGCTCTGCACTTCCGGCGACTGGCTCAGTACGGCCAGAGCGGATTGTTGTGAGGTGGTAAGGATTTCGCGGTGCATGATTCATCGGTCAGGTTCAGAATCGCGGTCCAGAAGGCGCGCGTCTTGGCGGAGAGAACGCGTTGGCCGCGCGCGAGGAAATAGTCGCGGATGCTTTCCAATCCGTAAAAGTGCTCGGCCCACTGCACGGCCGGGAGGCTGCCGTACTCCAAGACACGGTCGAGGACGAACGCCCGTTGTTCGGCCGGGTTCACCGCAGCGGCGTCCACGTCCCAGAAGAGCTTGCTGACCACCGCTGGCAGCGCTGGTTTCATGGCCACATGCTACCATGCCGAGAAAACAGCGTCGAGTCTTCTCTGGAAGAGGTTCAAGGCGCATGCCAGGTGAGGAAATTGCGAAGGCGCCATGTTTTTGTCGCCAACGCGATCGCAAGATAACCGTTTTAACGATTTCGCTTCTTGTTAGTACTGCGGCACGCTCGGATCAATTCGCTCGGCCCAGGCGTTGATTCCACCGGCTACGTTCTTGAGCTTGGGGTAACCCTGGCCGCGGAGGAATTTCAGGGCGCGCGCGCTGCGGCCGCCCATCTTGCAGTGGAGTACGATGAGTTTGTCCTTTGGCAACTCCTGAAATCGCTGCGGGAGTTCGGGCAGTGGCAGTTTGACCGAGCCGTCGATCGTGCAGATCTGGAATTCGTCGGGATTGCGCACGTCCACCAGAACGAAATCTTCCCTGCGGTCGCGCATCTGCTTGAGTTGTTCGACGCTGATGTCGTCGGGACCGAGTCCTTCGTCTTTTTGTTCCACAATGGAATCTCCTGATGAACCGGCTTCTTCGCCCCGCCCGATCCCGCAGAACTGCAGGTAGTCGATCAGTTCGGTGACCGTCGGGTTCATGCCGCACACGGGGCAGTTCGGGTCGCTCGGAATTTTATACTCGCGGAAACTCATGTCCATCGAGTCAAATCGCAGGAGCCGGCCCATGAGCGGTTTGCCCTTGCCGATGATGAGTTTGACGGCTTCGTTGGCCTGGATGTTGCCGATGATGCCGCAGATGACGCCCAGCACGCCGCCTTCGGCGCAGCTCGGCACAAGTCCGGGCGGCGGCGGCTCGGGATACCAGCAGCGATAGCACGGGCCGCCGAGATGCGGCGCGAACACGCTGGCCATTCCTTCCCAGCGGAAGATCGATCCGTACACGTTCGGTTTCTTGAGCATCACGCAAGCGTCGTTGACGAGGTACCGCGTCGGGAAATTGTCCGTGCCGTCGAGGACGATGTCGTAGTCCTTGAGGATGCCGAGCGCGTTCTCGCTGGTCAACTTGACGGGGTGGGGGATGAAATTCAGGTTCGGATTGATCGCCTTGAGTTTTTCCTCGGCGCTCTTGAGCTTGTGTTTGCCCACGTCGGCCGTGAAATGAATGATCTGCCGCTGGAGATTGCTGAAATCCACCGTATCGAATTCCACCATACCAATCGTTCCGACGCCGGCAGCTGTAAGGTACAGGGCGATGGGAGAACCGAGTCCACCGCTGCCGATGAGCAACACCTTGGCTGCTTTGAGGCGTTCCTGGCCTTCCATGCCGACTTCAGGAAGGATCAGGTGCCGCGAGTACCGTTTGATCTCTTCGTTGGTGAGTTTGGCCCTGTCTTTGATGATCGGTTCAAGCTTCGCGAGATTGCCGCCGGCGATCGATGGAACGATGGCAATCTCGTCCCCATCCGCGACGGGCGCATCGTCGCCCCGGGAGCGGATGTCTTCGTCGTTGACGTATACCCGGACGAAATTGCGGAGTTTGCCGTCCTCGGTGTAGAGATGGGGACGCAATTCGTCGTGCTCGGTCGTCAGGTTGACCAGCACCTCGTTGATCGTTTTGCCCGACACCACGACTGCGGCCTGCCCGTTGGCATAACGGCGTAACGCCGTGGGAATTGTTACCTTGATTGCCATTTGTGTTGTCCCCAAATTGGTCTGAATCTCGGTTTTGTAGGCCGACCGCCCTCGGTTGGCGCCGTTCACTGAATGGCGGCAAGCGGAGCGCTTGCCCTACAATCACCTGCGACTCGCGCCCCAGTGTAGCCGATTACTCTAGAATTTCAACTGGCTCCTGATCGAATGCGCTGCGGTCGTCTAGGAGCCGCCAGGAGTTGGATTCGACAGCTTTGCCTTTCGTCACGGAGACGATGAGATAGGAGAAATTCGGCCAGGCGTGATCGAGGTCGAATTGGGACGGTCGGGCCGCCACATCGGGATGCGAATGATAGATGCCCAATACCGCGAGTCCCCGTTTATCCGCGTCGCGTTCGATCTTTATGTAGGCGAGCGGGTCGATCAGATAACGGTTGCGGGCGCTCTCGCCGCCGGTGACGGGCTGGCCTTCCCGTTGGTTGCCCGCGACGACGATCTCGGTGACCACACCGTCTTTGCCCAGCATCACGCCGCAGCTCTCGTTCGGGTAACCGGATTCGAGTTGTTGGTGGATCTGGGAGAGAAGTGGGCGGGGGATTTTCATAATCAAGTTAGAACCGCTAACAGAACTGTAGCCGCAGGCTTTAGCCTGCGTGGGAAAGGCGCACCCATAAAGGGTGCGGCTACAGGGAAGGCGGTATTGTTAGGCGCTATTAGACCGCGAATCAATTCGTGGCAATTCGTGTGGATTCGTGGCTTCATTTTGTCTCCCAGAATTTGTCGCTGTGGTATCGCTCGCCGCCATCGGGGCAGATCGCTACGATCGTGCCTTGCTTGATGGTTGCCGCGAGTTTCAGCGCGGCACAAATCGCGGCGCCGGCGCTGACGCCGACGTACAATCCTTCCTCGCGGGTCATCCGTTTGGCCATGGTTTGCGCCGCCTCGGTCGAAATCCCGATGAGTTGGTCGGCGAACTTCGGGTCGTACAGCTTCGGCACGTGCGTGGAGGTCTCCATGTGCTTGAGTCCTTCCAGGCCATGGAACGGGGTATCAGGTTGCATCGCGATGATCTTGATATTGGAATTGAACTCGCGCAATCGACGTCCCGTGCCCATCAACGTGCCGCTGGTGCCCGTGCCGGCAATGAAGTGGGTGATCTCCCCCTTCGTCTGCTCGATGATTTCGACCCCGGTCGTTTCGTAATGGGCGAGGGGATTCTGCGGATTGCTGTATTGGTCGGGATAAAAATAGCGGCCGGGCTCCTGCTGATACAGTTTCTGCGTCTCGAAGAAGGCTCCGTCGCTTCCCTGGGCCGGGTCGGTCGCCACCAGTTCGGCTCCGTAGGCTGCCAGCAATTTCTTGCGTTCGATGCTGGCGTTGGCGGGCATGAGCAGTTTGACTCGATAACCCCGGCGCGCGCCGATCATGGCGTAGGCGATGCCGGTGTTGCCGCTGGTCGCGTCGAGAATGGTTTTTTCGCGGGTCAGGTCGCCGGACAATTCCGCGGCGCGGATCATTCGGTAGGCGGGCCGGTCCTTGACCGAGCCGCCGGGGTTGAACCATTCCGCCTTGGCAAAGATCCGTGCGTGCGGCGCCGCGGCGCCGATGCGCAGCAGGGGAATCAACGGCGTGTTCCCAATGGCGCGCAGCAGGACGTCGGGATCGGACGCGGGCAACAGCGATGGAGTCGGTCCACCCATCAAGACGGTCTGTCGCCCTTGCCGGTATATTCGTCCGGGGATCGCACGTCCACGAGGTGAACAAATGCGGTTGCCATGAGCATAACCTCCAGTATTCGAAAGATTGTCCGGTATTCCCTGTGCCTTGTCGGGCAGCATGCTGCGTTGTACGTGCCGGAGAACAACCCTCCGGTGACGGCCTACAGAATGGTGGAGATGAGGGGATTTGAACCCCTGACCTCCTCGTTGCGAACGAGGCGCTCTCCCAACTGAGCTACATCCCCCCAAAAAATCTGCGACACCAAAAAACGAAGCGGATGCAATTTAATGGCTTGACGGCTGGCCGTCAACGCTTCACTTTTCAATGCTTAAGCCGATTAGGTACCGATGAGCTCTCAGCCCGACGATAGGAATGCATTGCCACTGGACGAATTACAGATCGCTCCGGAGTGGGTGAGGTCTGGCGCCAGGTCTTATGAAGGCCATTCGGGCGAGGACCGGGAAGGAAAACGCGGTCGCCGCGACCGGCCTCCTCGGGATCGGGAGGCGTTTGGCGGGCCTCCCCGAGAACGCAGGTCGCCCGGCGGACCACCGAAGGACCGGGGGCCGTATCCTCCGCCGCGAGACAGGGACCGGCGTGGTCCGCCTGTTTCCCAGCGGCCTCCTCCCAAGCCGCAGCCACCTTCCATCGCACCGGTCGAAATCAGTTTCCTGCCGGACGATGAGGGGTTGAACGCGATGGTGGGGACCATGAAACAATCGCATCGGGCGTATGCATTGTTCGACATTGCCAAACTGATTTTGAACAAGCCGGAACGGCACAGGGTCAGGCTCGTTCGAAACGCGGCGGCAGACGGCTCCCGTGCGCCGCTGTTTTTGGCGGGCGGAGAACAACCTTATCTGGGCCGGGAAGAGGCGATTCGAGCCATCTTTCGACGCCAGAAAGACAAGGTCTGGAAGGAAACCAAAAAACCCATCGACCCGCCCAAGGGGAATTACACATTCGTCAACCGCTGTGGCATCACCGGCGAATGGTTGGGTCCGCCCAACTACCACGAGTACCAGCCGCGTCTGGTGAGACATCATCAACAACGATTGCGGCACCTGCCCTTCGAGGAGTTCAAAGCGCGGATTCAGACCGTGCGGGATCCGGAAGCGGTGAAAGCCTGGATGGACTCGAAGAGTTTCGTCATCGAATTCGAATGTCTGCTGGACGAGCCGCCCCAGGTGTTTTCTTCCCGGCGCGACCTGGAAACGCACATTATCGATAATCATCTTGCTCAACTGTTGACCGAATCCCCCGAGATCGTGATTGCCGGTCCCCTGAGCCGTCAGATTGAACAGGGCGGCATTCTCGAAGCCGTGCGTCTGGCCTGGGAGACGGAGCGCCGGTTCCCGTTGAAGACAGCCAACCAACTCAGCGAACGGTTGAGGAAGGAAGGTTTTCATTTCTTCAAGTACAACAAGGGCATCACGTACATCAGCCACATCAAACTCAAGCGGTTTGAAACCACGGAAGGGTTGGGCGAGCACGTTCAGAAACTGGTGACTTTCCTGCGGACAAATCTCGACTCCACGCGGAAGAAATTGCTGGAGCATTTTGCGCCGCCAGCAGCGGTGACTGGTGAAGCTGCGCCGGCTGCCGATACCGCCGCCTCCTCAATCGAGGAGGAACGTTTGTTGAAGGATTTGCACTGGCTGATTCAAGACGGTTACGTGGTGGAGTTCTTTGACGGCAGACTGTGGGCACTGGAAGACAAGCCGACCAAACCGCCCGCGGTCGTTGCCGCGCCGGAGGCATCGGCTGCCGTCGCCACGGAACCTTCTTCTGTCCAGGAAGCTGCTCCCTCCACACCTGAGCAGGCAGCAGAGATGACCACCGTCCTTGTTACGGCTGTCGACGAAGGACAGGCCGGCATCCCCGCCGAATCTCAGCCTGCACCCGTGTCCGAAGCGCCCCAAGTGCCTGTTGCCGTCCCGCCAACAGCGCAAGATACTTAGAGTCGCTAACAAAACTGTAGCCGCAGGCTTCAGCCTGCGCGGGAAGGACGCACCCGTGAAGGGTGCGGCTACAGGGGAGTCGGTTTTGTTGGGCTCTCTTAGTCTGGCCTCGCCAGCCGACCGCCCAAATTCACCCCAGATACTTTTCGTTCAGCCACCATGGCACAACTGCTGCTTATGGCCAAAGGATATGAAAAAGCACATCATTAGGTCCTCTGGCCGAAACAATCCCACGCTGGCTGAACTCATCGCCACTGTTTCCCAGATGGCTACTAATGAACGGCTAAGCGCGTTGATCGTGGCCGATATGATCAATAGCGGCCGTGTTCGCCTTGGCGGCAGCTTCCGCGGTCGCCGGGTGATCGTCGATTAGTCGCGCCGACTAAAAAAAGACATTCCTTTTCTTTTGCGCTCATTTTTGTCAGATTTGACAAAAATGAGCGCTCTTTTTTGCACTAATACCGCCGGTCCTGCATGAGCAAGAATGAAGCGCGCAAGGCGGTTTGAACAATTATATCAATGCTTTGAGCAACTACTGGGTTTTGGAAGCGGGCGGGGTTGGGGAATTGAGGGGGGGAAGCGGAGTCTGGGAGGGGGGAATGTGAGGCTTTGGAGAGGGGTTAAGCACGAGTTTAAGACGGGTGAAATGGTGGTTGGGTTTGGCGTCCAAACGCTCGTCGCAAAGAGGCCAGCCGCGGCCGTCGACGCGGGCGGGGTGTTTGCATCCCCAAGCTGGTAGGTTCTCGGCGTATCGGGAGAGGTCGCGGAGACGATACCAGTCCGGGTCAACCGAACAGCCGCAGAGGCCGCACCACTCGACCTGATCACGAGGATCGACCCGACGAAATTCACAGGTGGCACAGGCAGCGTGACGGGCGGCCTGGAGTTCGGCGGAGACTCGGGGGGCGGTGAGCACAGCTTCTGTGAAGCTGGCCATCTGGGCGGCGGTGGGCAGGGGGCGCTCGGCGAGGGAGCCGCTGAGGGGCAAGGATGAAGGATGAGGGATGAGGGATGAAGGGGCCGAGGCGGAGCGGATGGTTCGACCAGGCTCACCATGCGCTTGGCGCAGGGCGGCGAGTTCGGCTTCTGGCGGGGGCTGGTTGAGGGGCCAGTTGTGGGGGCACAAATTATCGAAGCTTAGACCGCATTCACGGATGATATTTCGGAAATCTTCGGACTGGCGGCAACCCCAGACCCCCGCACAGTGAGCGTGGATTTGACAATGGTAACTCTCTGTGAACTTCAAATTGTCACCGTGGCTGTGAATGACGGACATATAGAGCCAGGAACCGCCTGGAGCGTGGTCGCTAGAGCAAATTTGCCTTGGCAGCCGGGATTCAAAAGTGGCGTAACGTCTTGCCAGTTCGTAAACCCCGGATACAAAGAGCAAACCAGATTCGGGGGGGAAACTGAACCCCCAAAAATTTGGTACTGGGCATCAGACCAGATATGGCAGAGGCACGTATACCAACGCAGAGACGTTCTGCAGAAAATCACTATGAGATAATCATGAGAACCAACAGAACGCACAAAAGACCAATGACAGATCACGTGCCCATCTACGCTGTTCGCCTGTTCTCCCACGCATAACCATGATCCACTCTGAATAGCACAAGACCCGACGCCTGAGATAAGCACGGTTGCAGAATTTTGCGCGGGATAGGTGTTTATGATTGGAATAACATCGGGGCATGGATCTGGGATTGGGCAGGGCACACAGCCGCAGGTCACACAGTCCGCCGATCCTCCCAGAATTGGAATACTCATGTCGGCGTAGTCATGAGGACGTAGGCGGTTTTCAGAACCCCACCGACGCAGACCTGACAGGCTTGGAACTTGGCGGTGGCACCGGCGGGGAGGTCGGCGAGGGCGGCGGTGATGGATTTGCCGCCGCCGGTGAGGTAGATCCAGCCGTCGACGGCGTCGAGGTTGATGGTGTTGGTGCCGTTGGTGACGCTGATGATGGCGTTGGCGGCGTTTAAGATGATTGTGAGGCCGTTGTAATAGACGGTGAGGACGCCGTTGCCGTCGTCTAGGATTATGCCGCTGGTGTTCATAAAGAAGGAATCGCGGTTGCAAACCGCTCCCACAGGCACAGGCGCAGGCACAGGAAGTGGAGAGGGAATAATGTCAAGAGGTCACCTGGCTTTTGTGGTAGGTGCGGGTGCCTTCGCCTACCAGGACGGCGGAGGAGGCGGGGGCGGTGGCGGGAATCTCCCTGGTGGTTTTCGGAGGGACGCGCTCCGTCGCGTCCGTTCCCCGAGAATGCTTCCGGCACGTCGTGCCAGACTCCCGGCTGCGCTTCCACCTGGAGACGACGGTGGAACCCCTGGCAGCCGTGCTCGGGATCGTGGTTGTAGTCGTGGATGGCGTCGCGTAGGACGTCGTTGAGTTTGGATAGGCGCAGATTAGGAAATTCGAGCTTCGCGCCGGTGGCCTGTTCGATGACGGCCAGGTCCTGGGATGACCGCTGGCGCGCTTCAGCCGCGGCGGGTAAATTTTGGTAGCGGTTGCCGATCTGGCCTTGCTGCTTGGAAAGCAGGATGTCGAGCTTATACATCAGCGCCTCGATCATCCCCTTCGAGCATGGCTTGCCCGTGGCCGCGTCGGCATACGCGCCCGCGCGCGCGTATCCCTTGATCATGCCGGTCCGGTGGACGAATAGCTGGCCTGGAAAAAGTTTCTGGAAGTACTCCTCGCGCGCGGGCGAACAGGCCACGGTGCCGCGCTCGAAAAGGATGTGCGTGATGTACCCGTTCCCCACTCCGTGCGAGGAAAGGACGTGGGCGATCAATGCGTCCACATCGAACGCCGTGGCCTTGGCGGGCCGCAGGACAAACCCGGCGACGTATCGCGGCCCCATGTCCATCATGATGTAGATCGTGGGGCGGACCAGGCGCATCGAGCCGAACACGTCGTCAATGACCATCAGATCAAGGTCTTTGTCGTCCAGGGTGTAAACTTCGCAGGGACGGAGAGCGGACGAATCGCGCTGGATATGGGCGATGACCTCGCGGGCCGCGGCGATCCCCTTCTCCGCCAGCGCCCGCGCCACCGGCGCCGGCGAGTAGCGGATGAGGGATGAATAGCTGAACGGGAAATCCGGTGCTTTAGTTGGTGTTGGGGGAGCGGTTCCTGTGGAAGCGGTTCCCGTGGGAGCGGTTCCCGTGGGAGCGGTTTCCGTGGGAGCGGTTTCCAACCGCGATTTTTCTTTCCACCATTCCTGCCACGTCCCCAGCCCCGGCACCGATACCCCCGCCACCCATTCCCGCTTCAAATCTTTATAAACGCGCGAGGCAAACTGCTTGCCTTCGACTGTGAGCCGTTTCCGCCATTCGATGATGAGCTCACCAGGGATCTGGCGGCCGGCTGGCGTAGTGAAATGCTGGACGAAATCCGTGGCCGACTTGGAACCGCCCAGCCAACGCTCGAATAGCCGACGGGTCGATCCGCCGTGTTTGCCAGCCGAGAGACAAAGCGTCCTGGTGGCGCAATGGCCGTTATTGAGGGGGGTCTTGTCCCAGCGTGCCGACGCGAGGCGGAACGCTTTCATCTTCCCCTGCCCTTCCGCGATCTGGCTCTCGATCCATTGGCAAACCTCATGGAGTAGCTCAGCCCGGCGCCGCTGCCACTCAGGAAGCTCTGCCCATTTCGTCATCGCACGTCCCTCTTCCCATACTGATCCGCCAGCCATTCGTCGATCGGGATGGCCTGCTTGTGGACGGGCGAAATGATCTGGATCGGCCAGCCCTGCGGCGCCAGCCGTACCAGTGCATCCCGCGCCGCCCAGGCCACGGCCAGCCGCTGATCCTCCGTAATATGTGCGCCGAGGTTCTGGATGATAGTCACACCCTCGCAGAAATTCATGACCGCCCGCGCCGCCTGGTCGCGCTGCGAGCGTTCCACGTCCTCGTCCGTCCTGTGCGGCCCGTCCGTGATCAGCTTCGGCTTGCGGATGCCGAGTTCTAGCTCGATCTGCTTGGCGGATTTACCGGAGAGCGCATCGGAAATAGATTCAATCAGATGGGTGGCATATTTCGTGGTGGTGTCAAAAGCGCACACGGTGTGCGCTTTTGCGATTTTACTAGAGAAAACGATGGTTTCATAAGCGCGGGTCTCTGGCGTGAACCCAATTTTGAGCAGGGCGTTATCGACGGCAGACATGCGAAATTGCACTGTCCTCAACGCGATCGGAGAGCAGGCTTTGATCAAGTGTTCCCACTCCCCATGAGGGACTTCGGCTTTTGCTAGGTGGAACGCGGCGCCGGCCACCAGAATCAGCGGCACCGCCTCGCGCTCCATCTTCTCGATCTGCGCTTCCGCCCGGTTCCCGATGTCCCAAAGCTCCGCCGCCTTCTTACTCAGTGCCGTTGCCCCCTCTTCTATTGTGGGAGCGGTTTGCAACCGCGACCGGGTCGTCATGATCTGCGCGGTATTCTTCACGCCGTTTTCTCCGTAGGGGCGAGCCGCTGGCTCGCCTGTTCCGCCATCGCCGCCGACAACGACCGCCAGGGCCATTGATCGACCAGTATCACACTGGAGAGATCGACGGCGCGCTCCGTCAGATACCGCCCAATCTCTTCAAGTGATTCATGGCGAAAAACGATGGTCCAGCCTGGTGAGATTTTTAGCAGCCATGACGGATCTGGCTCGCGCCGTCCGACACGGAACTCCACAGGCTTGCCGTGACTATCGAGCCAGGGTTTTCCGTTCGTCATGACGGCCGCCTTCCTCATCGCCCCACCGCCAACCAGGCCGTCGCCACCCACACAATCAGATTCGCCAGCGCCACCAGCGCCATAAAATCCGCGCCGCCGTCCGCTGTTTTGTGGGAGCGGTTTTCAACCGCGATTCCCCTGTCTGAAATATCGGGGCGGCGTAGCACAACCGCCGCCCCTGCGCTTGGAGGAGCAGAGCCCCGCTGAACTAGGTGTTTCCCGATCTGATCGGGACCCTTCGGACGCGCTCCTGGATGCTCCTTGGCTCGTGTGTTCAATTGGGCCGATTGGCCCTCACATGAAGTCGCCAAATTAAATTCCGTTGTAGGCCGTGTGACCTCACACGGCGCGCCCCTTCTGGCTCTTAAATCCCCCACGGATGGCGCGGTGGGATGAACGGAGGGTATAGTCTCCGTTACGAGGTGCCGCGTCCGTCCGCAGTACGGCGTGAAAGATTGTGCTTGCGCGTAAGCGCCATTTTTACTAGCCTGCGCGTCGGCGTTGGTGGGCTCGCCCTGCGTAGCCAGGCGAAGTAGGGAGGCAGGGAGCATAGTACCGTCAGCCAGCAATTCAGGCCGAAAGAATCCTCCAGTGGGCGCGCAGCCGGTGTGTTTCATAAACACGCCGCCACCTTCCGGAGAAAGAGCCGGTATCGCCTTCTGAGCCGCTTGCTCTTCCTGTGGCCGTGGATCACCAGATTCAAATGCGTCCGCGTGACGCCCAGCTCCTTGGCCGCTATCCCGTCTGGCACCGGGGGGCGCCTGCGTTTCGGCTTTACCTGCTCTATTGTTTCCCGTAACATTGTGCATATGTTTATACGTATCGGTAAGACCTGTCAACAACTTTATTACATTTTTGAAAGATTGTTCGATGACGGGATTTGCTGAACATTTTTCACAGTTAATCAAGGCGCGGGGTTGGAACCAAACCCAGGCGAGCGAGCGATTGGGTATTTCCCAGGCAGACGTTAGCCGGTATCGTTCAGGTTCCCATGAGCCTGGCATTGCTCGCGCAGCGCAAATAGCAGAGCGATTCGGCGTCCCTGTCGACGACTTGCTCGGCGCTCCGTCTGGTGGTATGGTTCGGGAAGTTCGTGGGGGGTATGGGGTAGGGAAGGAAGGGACCACGATCGAAGGATTGCAGGACGATGAGGCCGCCCGGGCCCAGTTGGCCGGCTGGATGGAATCACTCCGCACCCGGTACCGCCGATCCCCCGAAGACGCCGAGGCCGTCCGCGTCGCCGTCCGCACCCTCTTCCCCCCGAAACAGCGCCCCGACATCCTCACCTGGCTCGCCACCGATTAACCTTGCCTTTCAGCCCGCCTTTTGCCACCCTTCAATCCTCGTTTAATGGGTGGGGAGAAGGGTTGTTTGGTCATTATGAAGAGTGTCCTGTTGGTTTTAATGTCTACGCTCGTCGCCTTTCCTGGTTTCGCCCAAATTGGCAAAACCGTCGAGCAATGCCGCGCTCTGTACGGTAAAGAGGTTTTAGTCGATTCACCTACGAAGTGGGCCTTCAACACCAACAACCTGCTCGTGATGGTCGAGTTTTCCTCGGGCGTGGCGCGAAGGGTATGCTACAAAGAAAGGGACGACCGATATCTTTCGCGCGAAGTCGTAACCGGCTTGATGAATTTGAACTCCGCCGAGCCCTGGCAGGAGGATATTTTACTGTCCCGCGCTTTGGTTAATACAACCATCTGGAGGTCCCAGAAGACTGGCATCGTCGCGACATGTCTAAGGGATATATTGATCGTGGAGACCGCGGCGGCCTGGAGCGAAAAGGTTGCGGCGAAGCCCGATCAACCTCCTGTGGAAATCAAATCCCCGTTAAGCCCGTTCCCTAGACCAAAGGAGTGTCTCACTGGCAGCGCCCCGTCTGCCCGTGAGGTCAAGCGTAATGAATATTATGTCACAATTTCCATCGCTCTCAATGTCAAATCCTCTTTCGATAGAGATGTGACCGCGCGCGCGAAGGTTCAGGCTGTGGATAAGGATGGATTTGAGATGGTTTATACCTATCTTGAAGGCCCAGTTCCGAAGGGTTTAACTAAGACCATTACGGGCACCGCTTTGACCGAACCAGCGGTGGCCGCCCGCATCGTCCGGTGGCAACTTCAATCGCTGAGTGAAGACTAGGTAACTCTTGCCGTGTTTTAGAAAGAAAGTTGTTCAAACCGCCTGCAAAAAAGTTGTAAGTCGTTGATGCCCGTTATCGGGTTGCTTAAACCGTCTTCTGGAGCCCCCTTTCCCGCCGCGCCCAATAAAAACACGCCTCCCAACGCCAAATCACCCCTGCTCACGTCTGCTCATGCCGGGTTCTGGCGGTAGAGAAGCAAAAAATCCCCACCAACCCCGTCGGCGGCCCGTTGAATACGCCGTTCGACAAGCTGTCCCCCGAAGGTTTGGCGCCGGGTCAGACGCCAGAACATTCCACGCCGGCCGCGCCTGCCCGGCTCGGGCGCGTTGTGCTCCGAAGAGAAACGGCTCACCGTTGCGGCAAGACGGTGATTGTGGTCCACGATTTCCCCCCGCAGATCAGCAATTCCCGGATTGAGGCATTGGGAAGCCTCTTGAAGAAAGCCTGCGGTTGCGGCGGTACGACGAAGGATCGAACCATCGAGATCCAGGGCGATCAACCCGCCAAGATCCGCTCTGTCCTGGAAGCCGAAGGATTCCGCGTCGCCGGCGTCCGTTGAGCCAGCGCTCGCGTGCCTCTTGTCACCTCCACCGGATTGTAGCCGCGAGCAGGCTCGCGGCTACAAGAAGCTGAGACGCCAGGTGGAGGAAATCGAAAGTGATTTACAGAAAACAGAGATTGGAACTCGGCGAAGCCTTTTGTTATTATAAAACCAGATAGCGCTGACCAATCGAGAACCATTGTGAGATTGTTATCTTCGGTAATTCAAGTTTGCAGGCGTTCGATAGCTTACCTGATATATTTGCTGATCCGGTTATTTTTAGCACCAGGTCTACGCTTGACCGGCTACAAGCGGTTGCGCTTTGGCACTTGTACCCTCTTGGCGCCAGCCGAACAGATGCGCGTCGTTCTGGAGGGAATCGAGTTGTTGCAGACGCTTGACCCGGCGATGTTCCGGCGCTTGACCGCTGAACGGCCTTACGTTTTTTGGTATAATGAGAAAGCAACACACCTACAAGCCAGGGAGTATTTCGTGATAACGAACACTTTTCTGCATTGGGGAAAGGAAGGGGTGGCGATCTTCTTCGTCCAATGTATTCTAGATTTCAACTTGAGATTCTTACCAATGGTAAGAAATCTCGCTTGGAATCCTGAAGACAAATTAGCGGCGCGTTATGAGATTCAACGGCGAGTACTAGAGTGGTTGAAGAAACACACTTTTCCGTCAGAATTGGTAGTGCAGTATGAAGAGTTTGCCAAGCAACGATCGAGTAATGTGCCACCCAATAGCAGGCCAAATGCCGGCTACGACAGTAAATAGTTCCCGGATGCAGCTTCTCGCTAACTGGGCTTGCAATGCAAGCAAGGGGCTTCGCCTGGGTCAAATCCCGCTTTTCTGTAAATGACTACAGCGTCGGATTCTCGGTCTCGGCGCGGCGGCGTTGGTCATCGAGATAACGGTTCAAGGCGTTGAGGTAGGCGAGGGCGCTGGCTTCGATGATGTCGGTGGAAGAACCCTTGCCGGTCACGATCTTACCGGAACCGTCCGGGCTGTCGATGAACTGGACCCGAACGCTGACTTCGCCAATGGCATCCTTGCCGTGCGTAACGCTCTTGACCGAGTAATCAATCAAACTGCCTTTGAGCCCCGTGATCCGGTCCACTGTCTTGAGCATTGCGTCGATCGGGCCGTCGCCGGTCCCGGCGTCGGAAATCGGCTCCTGTTTTCCGGTCCGTATCAGGCGGACACTGGCTGTGGGAATCGTGCCGGTGATGACGGTGAGATAATCGAGTTTCCACACCTGCGGCACCTCGGTGAACTGTCCTTCCACGAGGGCGCGAACATCTTCGTCGTACACCGATTTCTTCTTGTCCGCGAGGGTCTTGATCTGGTCGGTAAGGCGGCGGAGTTCTTCCTCGTTGAGTTTGTAACCCATCGCCTCAAGCTTCTTGCCGACGGCGTGATGGCCCATATGCTTGCCCCAGGTAAGCTCGCTGGAGCGGCCCACGTCTTCGGCCCGCATGATTTCGTAGGTCTCCCGATACGCAATGACCCCGTGCTGATGGATACCGGCTTCGTGGGCAAAGGCGTTTTCGCCCACAATCGCCTTGTTCCGCTGCACCACCATGCCCGTGAGATGGGAGACAAGCCGGCTCGCCGGATAAATCTGGCGGGTGTCGATCGTCGTGTAATAACCGCCAAACGCGTCCTTGCGCGTCTTGAGGGCCATGACGACTTCTTCGAGCGACGCGTTACCGGCCCGTTCGCCGATGCCATTGACGGTGCACTCGATCTGGCGCGCGCCGTTCTGGACGGCGGCCAACGAATTGGCGACCGCGAGCCCGAGATCGTTGTGGCAGTGGACGCTGATCACGGCGTTCTTGATGTTCGGCACGTGTTCGTAGAGATGCTTGATGAGCGCGCCGAATTGATGCGGCGCCGCATAGCCGACCGTATCGGGGATGTTCACCGTTTTGGCGCCCGCTTCAATGACGGCGTGCGTGACTTCGGCGAGAAATTCCGGCTCGGTGCGCGAGGCGTCTTCGGGGGAAAACTCGACATCGGGACAATGGCCGAGCGCGCGTTTCACGCCTTCGACGCTGCGTTTGAGGATTTCGCCCTGAGCCATCTTGAGTTTGAACTCGCGATGGATGGCGCTCGTGGCGAGAAAGACGTGAATCCGGCCGCGGTCGCCGGCGGGTTTGACCGCCTCGGCGGCGCGGTCGATGTCCTTGTCCACGCAACGGGCCAACCCCGCGATGCGCGGTCCCTGGATCTCGCCGGCAATGGCTTTGACCGCCTCGAAATCGCCGTCGCTGGCAATCGGGAAGCCGGCCTCGATGATGTCCACCTTCAAGCGCGCGAGTTGCCGCGCCACTTCGAGTTTCTCGCGCGTGTTCATGGACGCGCCGGGGCATTGCTCGCCGTCTCGTAACGTCGTGTCGAAAATCAAGATTTGTTCGTTCATGTCGTTGTCCTTTGCATTCTACCACCGACGCCCGCCAGGGAAATAAAAAACCCACCCCGACGTTCGCGTCGGGGTGGGTTTCGAATTCCTGATGCAGATCTCAACCCGCTGCCCGCCGCGTAAGCAGCAGACCCAGCAAAGCCAGAAGCAGATTGAGACTACGGTTCATTTCAAGGGAATCCATAGCATGCGCCGCGCCGTTCGTCAATCCCCAGTTGGAAGGGGGCTTTTTGGAAGGAGAAAAGATGGAAAGATCAGCGTTGACGTGGGCAGCTTATTCCGCTATTTTTACGCCCCTTCTTACAAGAAAGAGGAAATTACTGACATGTACGCAGTTATCCGAACAGGTGCAAAACAATATCGCGTCCAGCCTGGCGACGTGCTCGAAGTCGAATTGCTCGACGGCGAGGCGGGCAAGGAAATCGCGTTGGAAGACGTGTTGCTCGTGGCCGATGGCGACAACATCCAGGTGGGCAAACCCAATGTCAAAGGCGCTCGTGTGACCGCCGAAGTCATCGATCCTGACAAAAAGGGCAAGAAGGTCATCGCGTTCAAGTTTCGCCGACGCGAAGGGTATCACCGCAAGCGCGGGATCCGAGCGCATCACACGGTGTTGAAGATCAAAGAAATTGTGGCAAAATAGGTTGTCAGCTTTCAGTCATCAGTTGTCAGCAATAAGGATTCACCATGGCACATAAAAAAGGGCAAGGCAGCAGCCGAAACGGACGCGACTCGAAGAGCAAGCGGCTCGGTGTAAAGCGATTTGGCGGCGAGTGGGTCAGCGCCGGCAGCATCATCATCCGCCAGCGTGGCGCCCGCTTCCTGGCCGGCGCCAACGTTGGCATCGGCCGCGATTGGACCCTGTTCGCCCTGGCGGAAGGCAATGTCCGCTTCGACAAGAACAGTCGCCGCGTCAACATCGACCCCGTCGTTGTTGCGAGTGCGCCGACGTCGTAGGGGAAACGCACAATTTAATCGAGGGCATCCGCCAGCAGACGGATGCCCTCTTTTATTTCCGGAACTGTCGGCGCACCGAAGCTGAGGCGGATACGGTTCTGCGGGATGAGGCGGGACGGATCGTGGCAGTAGCACATCTCGCCGGGCACGTAGAGCACGCCAGCGTCGAAGGCGCGCTTGAACAGGCGGCTTTTGGCGCCCGTCCTGATGTGGGGCGGCAGCTCAAGCCAGATGTACATCCCGCCGCGCGGGTTGGTGAACCGCAGGCGTTCCGTTTCGTAAACCTCCGTGGGAGCGTCGTCCCCGCCGAGACCGGGCCCGGCGAATCGCGGCGGGGACGCCGCTCCCAGAACATCCCCTGCTTTGCACAACTCCCGAATCATGGCATCCCGTTTCCGCCGGTAACCGTTGGCGATGGCGGGGAGATGACGGTCGTACATGCCCTCGGCCAGCGCGCGCGCGAGGATGGCCTGCAGGAAATTGGAAGAACCGAAGTCGTGGTTGCCTTTGCTCCGGGCAACGGCCTGCATCAGGGGTGGGGGAACGATTCCATACCCGAGGCGGATCCCGGTGGAGAACGGTTTTGTCAGCGTATTCGAATAGATCACGCGCTTGTTGCGCGGATCGAGGGATTTGAACGACGGCACGTCGTCTCCTTCGAACCGGAGGTCGCGGTAGGCGGCGTCTTCGACGATGTAAATCGGATGGCCCGCCGCCAGCTCGTAGTGTTTCACGATGGCCAGCGCCTCGCGTTTCATCTCCAGCGACCAGGTGTTGCCGGTCGGATTCTGGAAGTAGGTGACGAGGTACAGCAGCTTCAGGCGCGGAAGAAGGCGGCGGCGTTTCAAGTCCTCCAGTCTGGATGGGAGTGTGGAAATGGAATTGAATCCCACGGCCCGGATGCCCATGGCTTCGACGATGCCCAGATAAACGAAGTAGGTCGGGTCTTCGACGAGGATAATATCGCCAGGGTCGCCTAGCACCTCGGTCACCAGATAGAGCAATTGCTGTGATCCATTGGTGACGACGATGTCGTCCTCATCGATATGCCCCCTATCGGAACTTACACTTTGTGCAAACGATCGTTGGTGAAATGTGTATAATTGGGAAGCGGTTTCCTGGGTTCGCCAGCGTCGCAAAATCTCTTGCCGGAGCTGCGGAAGCCCGATGGTTGAGCCGTATTGCAAGGCAAGTCGGGCCGTTTTGGGCTTCGAGAGAATCTCCCGTGTCAGCCGTGCGACTTCTTCCACGGGGAGTGTGTCGTTGTCGGTGAAACCCACCGCCAGCGAGATGAGATCGCGACGTTCCAGCGCCAGTTTCATCAGCCAACTGATCGGCGGGTCGCTGGAGCGTCGGGCCAGGGAAGAGAAGTATCGCGGTGCGTTCGTCATGATTTGCGCGTGAAATCCTAACGCCGCGGCCGGTTTTATGGTAGCATTTTCACTACCATGATCCATCTGGCGAAGTTGACCGAGAAAACCGCCTCAAAAACCGATCTATCGCGGGAGGATGTGAGTGCATCGGTGGTCGCGCTCCTCGACGAGGCGGTGGCGCAGGAGTCGAAGGCGGAGTTTCTGGCGGCCCTCGCAAACAAGGGTGAGACGGTGGAGGAAATCGCGGCGTTTGCGCTGGAGATGCGAGCCCGGGCGATGGATCCGCAGATCGACGCGTCGAAGTTCGGCGGGACATTGCTCGACGTGGTCGGCACGGGCGGGGACATGGCGCACACGTTCAATATTTCGTCCTGCACGATGTTCGTGGCGGCAGCCGCAGGGGTGGCCGTAGCCAAACACGGCAATCGCGCGATCACCAGCAAATGCGGCAGCGCCGACGTGCTGGCGGCGTTGGGCGCGAAGATCGAACTGCCGCCCGAGGCGGCCCGGCATTGTCTGGAAGTGACGGGTGTCACTTTTCTCCTCGCTCCGCTGTATCATCCCGCGTTCAAAGCGATCGCGCCGGTTCGTAAGAAACTTGCGGAGAGCAGGCAGCGGACGGTGTTTAATGTTCTGGGTCCCTTGCTCAATCCGGCTGGTCCGACGCATCAATTGATCGGCGTGTTTGAGCGGGCGCTGGTGGGCAAGTATGCGGCGGTGTTGCGGCTGCTCGGCTTGAAACACGCCATGGTCGTCCACGGCGATGGTCTGGACGAATTCTCCACGATGGGCGTCAATACCATGGCGGAGCTCTGGGCGGGCCGCATCGAACAGACCGAACGCGATTTTCGCGTCCCGCACACCCTCTGGCGGGGCATGGTGGTCAAACCCGAAGAACTCGCGGGAGGCGATCCCGCCACCAATGCGGCAATCGTGCGCGACGTGCTCGGCGGCAAGGATCGCGGTGCGCGTCGCGACATCGTGCTTTTGAACGCGGCGGCGGCGCTGGTCGTCTCAGACGTGGTGGACGATTTCGAACAAGGCTGGAAACGGGCCGCCGAGTTGATCGACAGCGGCGCGGCGATGGAGAAACTGGAGCGATTCGTCGCCGCGACTCACGGAGGGTAGGTTCCGTCATGGACGCCCTTGTCACAAAACCGATCGATTGGCTGTCGATTCAACTGGCCCGTCTCAGCGTGCACAAGGGGACTGCCGAAAACGGGCAAACGGCCGCCGCCGAAGAACTGCTGCAACGCGGGGATTTCTTTTCCGTGCCCGTCCAAACGGCGCGCGATCTGACATTCACGAGCGACAAGGGATTCCGGTTCACCTCGCCGATCCAGACTCCCTGGACTGAGAACAACACCGTGTTCGGCAAGTTCTTTCCGTTGGAGAAGAACTGGCAGGGCTATCCGACGATCGTGCTGTTGCACGGCTGGAATGCCGAAGCGAGTTACCGCATCTTGTTCCCGTATCTGGCGTGGCGGCTGAACCGCGCGGGGTTGAACGCCGTTATGATCGAGCTTCCGTATCACAGCCACCGCAAACCGCGCGGTCCTGGGGCGGTCACCAATTTCTTGTCCAGCGACCTTTTGCACGTGCTTCATGCCGTGCGTCAGGCGCTGGCCGATACGCGGGCCCTGGTGGCCTGGTCGAAAGAGCAGGGGACGCCCTTCCTCGGAGTCTGGGGATTCTCGCTCGGTGCGTGGCTGACCGGGTTGCTGGCTTGCACGGAACCGGAGATTGACAGCGCCGTGCTGGCGACCCCGGTGTCGCGAATGGACCGCGTGATTGAGGAACTGGGTTTCTGCCGGTCGATTCGGAAACGGCTGAAAGGCGTCGAACTCCGGCTGGATCCGTTGAACCTCATTTCGCATCGTCCCCTGCTGCGACCGGAGAGTATGCTGTTGGTGGCCTGCGAACACGATTTATTTGCACCGCTGGAGACGATTGAAGAACTTTGGCTTGCCTGGAACAAGCCTGTCATATGGCGAACACGCCAGGGGCATATCAGCGCCCTGATGTCCGCCCCTGTGATGGAGCGAACGGTGAAATGGCTGGCTGAACGTGCCAACGCGAAAATGGGGCGCTCGTTTCTGGTTCGCAAGTTTTGTTGTTTGCGCTAGCATGAGCGCAGTGATTCGAATTCCTGGCATTGCGTTTCTCTTGATCCTGGCCCTTGCGCTTGCGGGTTGCGCCAGTGTGCCCCCGGGTAACGGGAAGGAGTCGCCCAACTCAGTGGCCACCCCGACGCTTTCCCTGTCCCAGGTCAACGAGTTGTTGAAATCAGCGAAGACCCCACAGCAACTGGGCATCGAAGTGCAAACGGTGGGTCAGTCGGCCGGTTTTCGTGGCATGAACGAAGTCTCGCTGGCGCAGTCGGCCACGGTCCCGCTGGTTGAGTTGCCGACAACCGCTTCCGACCCGCCGTCGGCCCGTTACCGTGTTCCATTCATTTTGGCCACTGTCAACGGGCGGGAAAACCAACGGGTGCTGCTCGATAGCGGAAGCAATCGCGCGTTGCTCGGTTATTCTCTCGCTCACAATCTCAATGTTCCACTGATTGCCGGTCTCGATCCCGTGCACGCTCAGGGAATCGGCGGACAGGGGCAGGTGGATGCCTATTGGGGCATCGTTGGGCAGGTGGCGGTTGGCGGGCTGGAACTCAGGAAGATGCTTGCGCTCGTTGCGCCCGATGCCGAGGTGCTGACGTACCGACGGAGCTTCTGGGGGAATGCGCAGATCATGATCCTTGGAGTGATCGGTCTGCGGCGGCTGTCGTACCTGTCGATTGATTATTTGCGTGGCGTGGCCAGGTTCGAGGTCCGTGAACCCTACGTTCCGGATGCCGACGCAAAGTTCGTGTCCGCCGTATCGCTGCGTTGGGAGGGTGACCTGCCGGTGGTGGACGCCGTCCTCGAACGCACGTATCCGACTTCGTGCGTGCTCGACACCGGTGGGGATTACGGTTTGTTTCTGCCGCGCGCCGTGGGAACCCAACTCGGCTACTGGAAGCCGGGGTGGGGCAGTGAGGCGACCTCGCACGGAATCGCGGGTGAAGCAGAAGGCAAAGGGTATCTCGTGCACGAGGTGAAAGTGGGTGGCGCCATCTTCCGACAGGTCCCTGCCGGAACACGGACGGACGGCCCGGAACCGATCGGCGGCCGCGTCCTGCTCGGCAATTATGAATTGCGCCGCTACCGCGTGACATTCGACTTCAAGAAAAACGTTGTCTGGCTCGAACAATAGGAGCAGGATACTTTGCCAGCAGGGCAAGGCGTGTGAACCTGTGCTATTGTTTGCCTTTCTTGAACAACCCTGAATCGTGAATCCTGAACCCGGAACCGAAAATCGAACCCGCGTCTGCGTCGGAATGAGCGGGGGAGTGGACTCGAGCGTGGCGGCTTTCTTGTTGAAAAAGCAAGGCTGGGACGTGATCGGTCTGACCTTCCGCAACTGGCCGCAGGACTGCGTCAGCCGCGCCGAGGACAAGTGTTGCGGCCCGCAGGCGGTGACCGACGCCCGGATGGTTGCGCATTCGCTGGGCATTCCACACTACGTCGTGGACGAAATTGATTCGTTCCAGCGCGACGTAATCGATTATTTCGTCGCCGAATACAAGAGCGGTCGCACCCCAAACCCGTGCGTCGTCTGCAACGAAAAGGTCAAGTTCGGCTCGCTCCTCAAGAAGGCGCAGGCGCTCGGCGCCGATTGCATTGCCACCGGGCATTATGCGCGCATAGAGAGGGCGAACGAAGGCACGGCGGCCAATCCTTCAGACTGCCCGCCCTACAATGGGAATTCTGAAGATTGTAGGGCGCGAAGCCCGCAGGGTTTCGCGCCACGGGCGCGCTACTTTCTCCGCAAAGGCCGGGACGATCACAAGGATCAATCGTACTTCCTCTTCAGCCTGCGACCGGATCAGTTGGCGCGTTCCTTGATGCCGTTGGGTGATCTCAGCAAGGAACAAACCCGCGCCATTGCGCGCGAACTCAACCTCAAGACCTACGACAAGGTGGAGAGCCAGGAAATCTGTTTCGTGCCCGACAAGGATTACGGCCGTTTCCTCCGCGACGCCGCGAAGGTGCCCAACAACAAAGGCGAGATCGTCACACGCGACGGCAAGGTGTTGGGCCAGCACGACGGCATCCAGTATTTCACCGTTGGCCAGCGCGAGGGGCTGAACCTGGGCGGTCAAAAGGCTCCGCTTTATGTCGTGGAACTGGATCCGTCCCGCAACCGGGTGATTGTGGGAGGAGTGGACGATCTGATGCGCGATGAGTTCGAGGTGGCCAACTGCAACTGGCTGGCGATCGATGCATTGACGGAGCCAATCGAAGTCACCGTCAAACCCCGCTACAAACACGCCGGCGCCGTCGCAACGATCGAGCCTCTGGCCGGTGGTCGTGCGCGCGTGCGTTTGCGTCAGCCTCAGCGAGCCATTACCCCCGGGCAGGCGGCTGTCTTTTATCAGGATGACCTGATCATGGGTGGGGGATGGATTTGTTGAGACTTCTGCTGATTCCCTTGGCGGTTCTCGCTGTGGTATTCCGGGGTTCGTTTGCCGGCGCAGCGGACAACAACGGTCTGCTCTTTTATCTGTCGGGTGAACAGGGGACGACGGCCGACTTCTCGGCCGCTGGAACTCCCACACCCAATTTCGATTCCGAGGTCACGCGCATTCCCGATGGCGCGAAAGGAGCCGCCCTCCGCTGCGGCGATCTGCAACGGCTTTGCTGGTGGGCCCCGGGCAACATTTATGCGCAACGGGGCACGCTCTCATTTTTCTGGCGATCGAGGTATCCGGTCGGGCCAACGGAGTTTCCGATCTTTCGGGTCGGTTTCGGGGATCATTCGAGTTGGGACATGGTCTGGCTACGGATCGACTACAACGGCCACGGCTTTGACGCGTTCGTGACCGACGACAGCCTCGCCCGTACGCGTGTTTCCGTTACGGTCCAACCGTTCCCGAAGCCCGACGAATGGACGCACCTCGCCATCTCCTGGGATGAGACGCGTGGGATTCGATTCTACGTGAACGGCAAACTGGCTGCGAAGAACGACACCATGGCCGTTTATAACACCGCACTCGATCAGTTCGGGCCGCACTCGCGGATCATCAGCCCGCATCAGGTCCAGAGTGACTACAACTTCGTTCGGGGTGGCGATATCGACGAAATCCGCATCTACGACCGGATGCTGAATGACGGCAACGTCGCCACCCTTGCGAAAGGCGACGCCCCCACCGATCTGCCCCCGCTTCCCGCGCGCGATCTTTCCGACGCCCGCTGGCGTGACGAATGGTGGCTGCGTTACGGCTGGAACCGGACGAACGATCCGCCGCCGTACTATGCTGGTGACGCGCTCACCGTTCGCAAGGTCGAGATTCACGACGCTTACGACCTGAAGCGCTGGTGGTGGAAAGCGTGCGACGGCATCCGCGAGACGACCTGGCCCGGCGTCTACAACCGGTCGCGCCTGCCGGGTCGGAATGATTATTTCCAATTGCCCGACTGGGATTGTTATGTACAGTCGGGTAAATCCATCACGTTCATCCTGCCCGACGAACCATGGAACCAGCTCGAGATTTCCGGCGCGGCCTGGGGGAAGATGGAGTTGCTCAGGCCGGACACAGCCAACGACGGCCCGTCTGAGTCGATCTTGTTCGAACGTCCGAAGGGACAGGAAAAAACCGTGCATCCTCTGGCGACGCCCATCACCGGCCGAAAAATCCGGTTCACCAATGTCGAGCAGGAGGAACCGATCGGTGAATTGGTCGCGTACAACGTCACCACCGGACGCGAACCCGCCGGTAGCGTCAATCTCACCTACCGTCTTGCTTCGGTTGAAGCCACCAATGAGAGTCTTGCCGAATTGGCGCATTTCATCAAAGGCCGCTACGAGCCGGACGAACGGGCGATGTTGGTGGCACAACCTCTGACTTCCGTGACGATGCCATCCCCTCCACCGCAAAACGCGGCTGCCACTCTTCCCCTGGTGCATATTCTGGTCCCTGACACGTGGGACGATCTCACCGACGGCCTCGATGGCATCGCCATTGACCTGCCGGCACTGAAAGTGAAGCCGACCCACGCCGGGTTGTTCCCACTCAATATCCAGGTCAAGGACCCGCTCTGGCCGATGCGCAACATGTGCGACTTCACCTTTTCCGTGAAACCGGGCGAGGCGAAGACGTTATGGCTCGACTTGCGCGATAGAATTCTGCCGCCCCGCAAGAGCCTCTGGATCACGATTGCCGGTGCCGGTCCTGATTTCGGTCCGTCATCACTCGAAGGCGCCAAGGTGCGGCTCGTGTTCAAACCCCGTGAATCCGCGCGTCCCGAGCATGAACTCGATCGGTTTACGCAGGTCCGCGACAGTTACGCGATGCTTGTCGAAGAACATCCGCACAGCCCCAAACTCAATCTCTGGAACCGATTCGAAGCCGATCTCAAAGATCTGATGCGGGTCAATCCCGACCATTCTCCGGGACGCAACTATGCCGCGGTCGCATTGGGCGCGCCTCGTCCGCCGTTCCAGCAGCCCGAGCCACCGGCCGGTGTACCGCTGTGGGCGTTCCGCCAGGTCGAACTGCTCCGCCGTGTGCAGAAATTTGTCGACTGGTACATCGACAATCGACAGGTGGCGTATGGCGATTTTGGTGGCGGCATTTCCGATGATGTCGATCTTCTCAATACCTGGCCGGGCGTTGCCCTCATGGGTTGCGAGCCGGACAAGATCAACAAATCGCTGCGTGCGCTGCTGGAGGCGGCGTTCAACAACGGCATGTTTACCGACGGTCTGCCGACGATCCAGGCCGATGAACTCCACAGTTACGAGGAGGGAATCGACTGTCTGAGCGCCAACCTGATTCTCGACTACGGCAATCCGGCGTTACTCGAGCGCTCCATGGTCACCGCGCGCGGAGTGGAAAAAATCACCGGTGTCAATGCCGCCGGCCACCGCCACATTCGCACCTCCTACTACAGCGGCAAGAAGATGGCCGAGGACGACCCGTGGGCGTATGCGAAGGCGTACTCATACCTCGTGCTCCAACCGGGTCAGTTGCTGGTGGACTACAACGGCAATCCCGAGGCGAAAAAAGTGTTGCTGGAGCTCGGCGATGGCTTGCTGGCGCACCGCCATCCGGACGCGAATGGCCGGTACATCCTGCCCACTGCGATTCATTTCAAAGACGATAAGGACAGTGTTGCCACCCGGGGTTATTTGCCCTGGCACGTCTTTTGGGCCGCGTGGAAATGGACGGGCGACCGCAAGTATCTCGATCCGATTCTCGATGTCGGCACGACTGGAATCATGGCAGTCAACGCCAATGTGCTCGATCTGCTCGACCTGCGCAAGGAATGGGGTCCGCGCATTCTTTCCGGCCAGCGTGCGCGTCCGACCGATACGCCTCCAACCGATGGGCGCGGCAGCGCCCGTTCCAACACCTACCGGGTTTCGAGTGCGGCGCAGTTCTACTGGCAGTTGACCGGGGACAAGCATTATCTCGAAGAGCTGTACGCGAGTCAGATTGAGGAATGCGATTTACTTGAGTACATCAACACCGAGGGCAGCTTGTGGATCGACCGGGTAGGGGTACCGTACGCGGAATTGCAGCGCGCCCGGCTCGGAGGTGTCGCGCTGCTGCGCAACGCCCTTTTCCCCGGTCACGTGGTCAGTTGGAAGTTCGCCGCTCCAGCCAATGGTCAGAGCATGGCCATCCTCGTGCCGGACGCCACGGCCACCGGTTTCAAGGTGATTGCTTACAATCTCGAAACAGTGCCCGTGCAGGCGACCATGACCGGCTGGAATATCGACCCCGGTATCTGGGAAATCACGCAGGGCCTCGACACGAACGGCTCCGATCGTGCCGATCTCGATGTCCGGAGTCGATCGGCCGTGTTCGAGAGGAGCTCCGCCCTCGACTTCATCTTTGCCCCGCGTTCCACCACTGTACTGACGCTCAGGCTCAAGACGCCCGGCACGCCCTATTGGCAACGCCCCGATCTCGGTGTCGGTCCGGAAGACATACAAGTGAATGGCCGCGAAGTCCGGGTCCGCATCCACAACCTCGGCTCTGTCCCGTCGCCGTCGACCACGGTGGCATTACGCAACCGCGACGGCGTCGTTATTGCCACAGGCAAAGTTCCGTCCATTCCTGCGCCGGTCGATTTGCTGCCGAAGACCACCGAGGCAATCATGAGGGTCCCCGAGGGGACCGAGCCCATCAGCGGCACTGTCGAGATTGATCCGGATCGTCAGATCAACGAGATCACACGGCTGAACAACACGGTGACCTTCTGACGCCAGAGCGACATGGCTTAAATGAACAACGGCCGTTGTTCGTTTAAGCCAGTTTCTGGCGGATCTTGGACGGGGGCAAAACCATTGTCTGGTTGTGGCGAGGTGAGGCTGTCGGTTTAGTCTAGCGCCACCCGCTGTAACGCCTCCGGCGCCAGCGCGGCGGGTTGAAATCGCAATTCCTGAATGCTCCCCTTGAACCAAAAAACCTGGTTGAGGCGGACGCCGACCGATGTCTGTCCGGTCGTCATCGGCGCGAAAGCCACTTCGCCATCCAATTCTTTCATACCATTCACGTAGTCCGTCATCTTCCTGCCGTCGCAAACGAGCGCCACCCACGCCCATTTTCCGGTCGGATGCAGTTTTTTGGGATCGAATAAAGAGCGCTGGTTCTTGCCGCTCTGCAGAAACGTGTCCAGACTCCACGATTTTCCATTGATGATGCGCGTTTCCAGCAGGGCCCGGCTGTCATGATCGTCAACAAGATGCAGGAACCGCTGCGCCAATGGACCGTCGGCGTCGGGTCGGAAAAGTACTTCGACTGTGAATTGGGCCCAGCCGTCAATGGGATTCACAGGAAAAACCAAGCCGTCGCGTTTCCCGTCGAATAGAAGCGCCGATTCACCCGCTGCTTCGCGGACAACTTTCGGCGCGCCGAGGACCTGGGGCTTTCGGCCGCCGATCGACAGCACGTTGTCCAATCTCCACACGACCGGTGTTGGTGCGGTGGCAGCGCCGTTTTCGACCGGCGGCAAGCTTTCTGCCGCGCCGACCAAGGCAGGCAGCCAGAGAAGCAGGCAAACCCAGTTTGAAAGAAATTGTGCCGCGGCCCTGGCTGGTCGAGTTCGTTGATGCTGTGAGGTCTTGCTCACGCTTGTATGGTTACGATCCACCAAACTCCAGAATAGTCAGCAGCGACCGATCGAGTCAAGGAGCTGGATGTGGCATCAAGGAGGAATATCCTCCCTGAAGCTTTCAGTTCCGTTCCTGGCTCGACATAGCCCGCATCGGCGCGCTATATCCTGTCTCCTGACTACAGGCTTCTGAGTTTTGGCATCTGACTCTTCACATGACGAGGAAAACGGAGATCGTTCTATTGCTGCTGATTGTGGTGGCGGGTTTGTGCCTGCGCCTATCCGGGTTGTACTGGGGAGAAGGGTATCATCTCGGTGCGATCGGGGACGAGATCAACGCGTATCGGGTGGCGCTCGAGTTCGGGGCGGGAGAGCGGGAGGCGCAGTACATCGGGCAACCGAATTTTCCGAAGAATGGTACGGCCCACTTACCGGGACCGCTCTGGGCGATGCTGTGGTCGATTCCGGTGCGGTTCGGCGGCGGTCCGGAAGCAATGATAGCGTTGATCGCGGTGCTGAACACCCTGGTCATCCTGTTTGTTTACGTTCTCGTGGAAAAGGTTGTGGGCCGACCGTACGCCCTGTGGGCGGCTTTGTTCCATGCCACCTTGCCGTGGCCGGTGTATTCGAGCGTTGGCTGCTGGAATCCCCAGGTGATGGGTTTTCTTGGGGCGCTGCTTTATCTGGTGTTGTGGGAGGTCGTGACGCGGCCGCATTCACGCCATGTCTTTTGGGTTTGCGTGCTGCTGGGCATGATGCCGCAGTTTCACATGTTTGGGACGTTTCTCGTTCCATCGGTCCTGGTTCTTCTCGGATTGCGATGGGAACAGGTCAACAAGAAGTGGCTCGGAGCGGGTCTGCTCGCATCGGTGTTGCTGTACGTGCCCTATCTTTGGGGTGAATCGCAGAATCATTGGAACAATACGCGCCGCATGTTCGGAGCGAGCGAGCCGTTTACGTTCGGCTGCCTGAAAAGCCTGGCGCTGCCGATCGTGTCGCTTTCGAACCTGATGAACAGCACGTTGGAATATGATTTCCAATCCTACGTCGCGTTTGGACGGGCCGCTTTCGGATCGTTCGCGATTCTGGGATTCTTCAATCTGCTGTCGCTCGCGTTGGGTGTGCTCGCCGTCGTGACCTTTGTTGTCGCCCTGGTTCGTGCGATGCGCGGGAAATGGCTGTCGCCCCGGCGCGCGTTTGGCGAATCCACCCGGTTGCTGTTCCTGGGTATTATGCTGTTCCTGCCCCTGCTGCTTTTTCTCTCGACCGGGCATAATTTTAACATGCGATATCTGGTCGCGTTGTATCCGCTGCTGTCTGTGTTGCCGGCGATGCTCGTGGTGAACGTCTCCGTCCGATGGCGAACGGTCATTCTGGGGTGCATGGCGTTGACGGTCGGCTTCAATGTGATTCTGATCCCGGTCCTGTTTCGATATGATCAACGCCTCATTGCCGAGGCCGACTATTTCGTGCCGAGTTTTCGGAAGATGGAGACGGTACTCCGGCGGCTGAAGGCGGATGCAGGAGTGGCGATTCCCATTGAAATTGACGCCTCGGCGTTTCCGAAGACACTGCAAGACAAACAGGCCGTCGCGATGCGGGCGCTGGCGCGGTATGTGGAAACATGCGAGCGATTCGACCCGACGGTGGAGCGGGCGCATCCTGTCCGTTTGTACCGGGCCGAGTCTGCTGCTAATTTGGTGGACACAAAGGAGCCTGTGGTTTATCAAGGCAACGGAATTGGCTTTATCCGGTTGGGATTCGACGCCGGCACGCGCAGGTCGCAGCCATAGAGGAAATCACTTTTGATGTCAGACATTGGCAAGCCAGAACCGATGGCTGTTTCCCCGGTGGAAACAGTGGCTTCGCGCGTCGAGAGCGGCGCCCGGTGTGGCTCACTGCAATGGTTTGGGCCGAAGGTCTCATCGCCGATCTCGCTGGTTCTGCCGATGTTCAACGAATCCGCCGTGGTCGATCTCACGCTGCGGCAAGCGATAGAAAGTCTCGAACGCGATTTTGCCGACTTTGAGATCGTGGTGGCCGATGATGCCAGCACCGACGACAGCGTGGAGCGGGTGACGCGTTGGACCGAGCGCGATAACCGGATCCGGCTGGTGCGTCTGGCCCACAACCAGCGGTTTGGTGGCGCGCTTCGGGCCGGGCTGACAGCTGGCGCCAAGGAATTCCTGGTCTACATGGATTTCGACCTGCCGGTCGCGTTGGGCAGTTTACCTCAGCTTCTTCAAGCGTTCGACGGCGCCGATGTCCTCACCGGTTATTCCGCCGACGAGGTCAAGCACGTGGACTGGAAACACGTGGTCATTTCACGCGGGTATAATCTGATGGTGCGTTCGCTGTTCGGCTTGAAGATGGACGACATCAACTTCGGGTTCAAGGCGCTGCGCCGGTCGGTCTGGCAGCAGATGATGTTGCACTCCTGCAGCCCCTTCGTGGACGCCGAACTGTTCGTTCGCGCCCAACGACTCGGCGCACGCATCAAGCAAATCTCCGTGCCGTTCTCACAGCGGCAGATGGGCACATCGCACATCCGACGGGCCGACGTCATTGCAGCCACCCTTCTCGACATGGGGCGGTTGCGCCTGGATTTGTGGCGTCGCCGACCGTGAAGCAGTTGGTGGTCAACGCCGACGATTTCGGACTCGATCCCGCCGTCAACGCCGCCGTCGCGCAGGCTCATACCGACGGCATCCTGACCAGCGCCAGCTTGATGGTGGGCGCGCCACACGCCGGGGAAGCGATCGCCTTCGCCAAGGATCACCCGAGCCTGGGAGTCGGAGTGCATCTGTGTCTGGTGCAAGCACGAGCGATGGCCGCTGCCTCCAGAACCGCCGGGCTGGCCGACGCCGACGGCCAATTACCGGGGAGCCCATTTCAGTTGAGTCTCAAACTTATTTCGGGAAAACGGATCGCGCTCGCTGTGGAAGCGGAACTACGAGAACAAATCTCCCAATTTCTAGAGACGGGATTGCAGCCAACCCATTTCGATACGCATGAACACACACACATTCATCCGGTAATCCTGAAGATTGTGGCCGCACTGGCGCGAGAACACGGGGTTGGCTGGGTTCGCTCTCCGGTCGAGCCTCTGGGACCGGCGCTGCGCTGCAATCGGCAGCGGCTGCCCAGACAACTGGCTCGCTGGGTGGTGTTTTCGACGCTGGGCGCGCGCAGCCAGCGCGAACTGCGCCGACTCGGCATTCGCACCCCCGACCGGTCCGTCGGAGTATTGGATTCAGGACACGTCACCGAATCTTTCCTGAGCCGATATCTTCCGCTGTTGCCGGAGGGTGTGACGGAGGTTTTTCTTCATCCCGCCGTTGGAACCACAAACCGGTACGATCGAGGCCAGGCCGATTACGAGAATGCCGCCGAACTGTTTACGCTGTGCAGTTTGCAGGTCCGTGAGTTGGTAGGACGGCTCGGGATTCGATTGGTCAATTTCCGTGACGTGAACATTAGCTAACAGAAAACAGGCACGGTTTTGATTTGTTGTTGGAGGGCGAGGCTCCTGCCGAGCCGATTCTTTGGGTTGAGTACCACGGCTCGCCTTTCAAGGGGTTTTCTCACGCAATCGAGTGCTTCGCAGCAGTTCTTCTAGCCGACCCCGAGGAAACCAGATGCGCGGATTACCATCAACGAGGATTGCCGGTTGTGTTGGCGCGCCAGGCCAGAAGGAAGAATGATCAGGCGCGATCCCGGTGACGCCCATGCTCATCGTCGAGGAATCGTGCGCCTGATGAACTCGCGGGTTGATCAGCCATCCGTTGTCAGCCTGGGACAAACAGGGCGATAAGGTGACGAGGCGAACAGAGGGAGGGGCATCACGGCAGAGCCTGTCCTGAGTCCCGTCATTCGTCGGGATCCCGCAGAATTGCGGTACCTGCCGAAGGAAATGCCGCTCCCACATTCAGGAGACGAGGCCTCTGTGACGAGGATGGCCGACACAACCGGAAGCGTGTGTCCTTCTGATTGCGATTGACTGGGCTTTTCGCAAATCCTACCGTCCGTCTATGAGCCGCGCCGTTTGTACTGTATGTCAAATGCCAGCGAGTAGGGCCGTATAATCATGCTGGCCACAGCCATTATGAGAATGTCCGATCCCGAAATTGCCATGCTGACGACGGCTGTTAGCACCGCGAGGCATTACCTCGAATACGGAGCCGGAGGAAGCACGAAGCTGGCGGTGCGCATCCCCACGGTATCCAGCGTCACTTCTGTCGAATCGGATTTCGCGTTCATCAGGAGTCACCTTAGTGGGGATGTGGACATTCAAGCAGCAACCGAGTCAGGCCGGCTGCGTTTCCTAATCGTTGATATTGGACCGACGGGAGCTTGGGGTCACCCTCTGGACCGCAGCAAGGCGTATTTGTGGCCCAACTACGCGCTTTGTCCTTATCTGCATGATTATCACCCGGACCTGATCCTCATCGATGGGCGATTTCGGATTGCGTGCAGCCTGGCAGCAGCGCTTCAGGCTCCCGACGCCACGATCCTTATTCACGACTACTCAAATCGACAACATTACCATATTCTCGAGGGATTCTTGCAGATTGAAGATGGAGTCGACACGTTGGTGCGGTGCCGGCGTCGCGCGAACCTGGATGAAGATTCCGCCCGTCGTTTACTTGGCGCCTCCCTCTACCTGCCGGCCTGAGTCCATCGAGCCGGGCAAAGGAATTCTCGTTGCCATTCAGAGCCGGGTTCATGAAAGCAGATTGGCGGATTACCATCAAGGATTATGGCCGGTGGGAATGTCCGAATCTTTACGATCGATCGTAGGGCAACCGCTCGGGTTGCCGATCCGGTGACGACAGTTCCGAGGGCGTTCGGAGCCCCACAGGAGGCGTGTGAGGAACGAAAACGCCGGGCGATGTGTGGCGACGATGCGATACCAGCATTCCGCGATGGTGCCGATGCCGGGAATGTTCTCGTAGGCCCACAACGTCCAGCGTTTGCGTGGCGCGCAAGCCAGCGTGCGGAAGACTGCCTCGGCGGCGTTGTGCACATCGCCCGAAGGCTCGATCAGTTGAACTGCTTGCTCGAATTGCTGGCGCGGGATTTCCGGGAACCGTTCCGCGATGGTCGGATGCTGGTAGGGGAGATAATCGACTTTGTCGCCGGTGGCTGCCTGCCAGCGCGCGATCCAGCGACGGCAGAAATTGCAGTCGCCGTCGAAGACCATCAGCGGCTTTGGCGGCGGTGAAGCAACCCGGTTCACGCGTGTCATGTGGGTACAGTAACCTCTCCACCATGGTTGGCGCAAACGAATGGAAGGTTCGATTCTGGGTGGGGGGTGCCAGCCACTGCGGCTCGCCGGGAGGCTCGCCCTCCAAATCTCATCGCATGTTGACCGGGTCCGTGGAGGGCGAGGTCCGAGAAGGACTCGCGACTCCTATCGGAGCTCCCGCCGAGTCGCGAGCCGAAACGATTTCTAAATCCTCCTCATGAAGTTACAGCGATCTGCCGGCCGCAGTTGGCGCAATGGATGAAGGGCGCGGCGAACGCGGGACTGATCTGGATGGTACGTCCACAGGCGCAGCGGAACGAATCCCAACCCTGACGCGTCCGGGTGTAGAGGAGGGGAGGCTGCGGTGAGGTTGCGGCGGGACCACTCATCACCGGGGGCGCGGCGGCGGGGATCGGCAGCACGCTGCCGCAGCGAATGCAGCGGATTTCATTGCGCTCGTAGCCTTCGGGCACGTCGATGTCGAGGCCGCAATTGCAGTGCAACGACATGTAACCGTGGGCACGACGGACCATGCTCTTGGTATCGCTGTGCGTCTCAATGGGGCCTTCGTTTGAGGGCGCGCGGACCGTTTCCTTCGGCGCGCTCGCAAGCGAACGTTTTCCGATCAACCCGCTTCCGCCCATGGCGTGATGATAGGCCTCCTCGTAATCCGCCAACGAGGCGCCCGACATGCCGCGGAGGATCCTGATCCGTTCGGCGGTGGAAGGATGCGAAGAGAATACGCTGTTGGGTTCCTCTCCACCGGCGTAAAGCGGGTTCACAATAAACATCGGCGCGGTCGCCTTGCTGGCATAAGTCGAAGTGACGGCGGCCTGTGAAATCTTCTGCAAGGCCGACGCCAGTCCTTCGGGGTAACGGGTGAATTGGGCGGCGCAGGCATCGGAGAGAAACTCGCGTTTGCGCGAGCAGGCGAAGTAGAGGAGCTGGGCCATCAGGGGGCCGAGAATGGCGAACACCAGACCCACGAGGACGATGATCGCCTGGGCCTGCCCGCCGCCACCGCGCGATTCGCTCCGGCTGCGTCCGCGTCCGCCGTACCAGGTCCAGCGGCGGACGATTTCGGCGAGGATGACGATCGAGCCCAGCATGATCGCGGCCAGCGTCATGAACTGGACATCGCGATTCTTCAGGTGCGCCATCTCATGGCCGATCACGCCCTGCAATTCGTCGCGATTGAGGCGCTGCACGAGGCCCGAGGTGACCGCGATGGCGCTAGTTTCGGGTTTTCGGCCCACAGCAAACGCATTGGGAGCGGGATCATCGACGAGATAAATGTGCGGGGTGTACTCCAGCCCCGAGGCCAGCCGCATTTCGTCGACGATATTGAACAGGCGCGGCGAATCCTCACGCTTCAATTCCCGCGCGTATCCCTGGTCGAGCAAGATCGACTCGGCGCTGGTCAGGTACACCATCATTTGGACAGCCCAGATGACGAGTCCAACGAGGAGGCCGATGGCGCCACCGCCGGGACCGACGATCCATTCGCCGGCGGTGTAGCCCATGAGGACAAGCACCACCGCCATGAAGGTGATCAGCAGGGCCGAACGCCGACGGTTGGCGCGGATTTGTTCCCACATGGCCGGAAAGCGGTGGAGTAATGGAGTAGGGGAGTCGTGGAGTAATGGTGTTGTGAAGCGTTGGAAGGTGCGTCCTGTTCAGCAGCACTTCAATACTCCGTTACTCCATTACTCCGTTCGTTCAGAACTTGACCTTGGGCGCCTCGCGTTCTTCTTCGGCTTTGACCTCGAAAAAGTCGCGGGACTTGAAGTTGAACATGTTGGCGATGAGGTTCGACGGGAAAACCTGGATCTGTGTGTTGAAGGTCATCACGGTGTCGTTGTAGAACTGCCGCGAGAACGCGACCTTGTTTTCCGTGCCCGTCAGTTCCTCCTGAAGCGACATGAAGTTCTGGTTGGCTTTGAGGTCGGGATACGCTTCCGCCACGGCGAACAGGGATTTTAACGTCCCCGTGAGGACGTTTTCAGCCTGGGCGCGGTCGGCGACCGTCTTGGCGTTCACCGCCATGTTGCGCGCCTGGATGACGGCTTCCAACGTGCCGCGTTCATGCGTGGCGTACCCTTTGACCGTTTCGACCAGGTTCGGGATGAGATCGTGACGGCGTTTGAGTTGGACGTCGATTTGCGCCCAGGCATTGTCGAGCTGGTTGCGCAGGCGCACCAACCCGTTGTACGAGCCGATAATCCACAGCCCGACCACCACGACGACGACGATCAATGCCACAAACAACAGACCGATGATACCGATGCCCATCATGCTGTTAATCTCCTTGCATTAGGTGTTCGATTTCTTGCCGAAAAGTTCGTTCAAATACCCGATCGTCTTGCTCGCGCCGCTATCGGGCGGATACAACGCCAGCAACTCCTGAAGTTCGTCCGCGTCGAACCACAGCCCGTGACCCCGCGGACACCGGTCCAATCTCAGCGTTCGCTCCGTGGTTCCACTCCCAATCGTGCTCTCCCCCTGATTCCGACTCTCTCCTCGCGCGGTCTCGTCGATTTCGATCTCGTGCAACCGCTGGTCGCAATGCGGGCAGAGCTGTTTCCCCGTACGCGGGTTCTGCACGACATGGCTGTGAAATCGAAGCAGCGGATCGCTCGGATGCGCTCCCGTGACTTCCATGAGCTGTTCGACTTCCCCGGCATCGAGCCAGACCCCGTGGCACCGTTCGCAATAGTCCACCTCGACCGACTTGAAGTGGAGAACGAACAATCCAACGTCACACCTGGGACAAACAGAAACCATGTCGTACGTGCCTCGGCAGCATGATGGGCGACCCACGCGACATCGTCAAGCTCATCCGTCAAGTCGCTCGGAACCCCTTCGGGGCGACCGGCCCAATCTCACGCAACGCCGCAAAGGCGCAAAGGTTTTGCGGTAGGAACGGCTCTCGGAGCCGTCCGCATCTGTTTACTCGTGATGCTCACGGGCATCAGGGCGAGGCTCTTCGCGTTGGTCATGATCTCGCCGATCGTCTCGATCGTGCCCTCGCCAGATAACGCATCCAGTGAGTAACGTACTGAGCGTGCCAAACAACAGTACAAGCTTTAAAGCTGACCATTTGGTTTTATTCATCGAGATTCCTTCAAGAAACGGTGAGAGGGCGTGGTGTTAGAAAGGTAATGACGTGAGTAGCGACCGCGAGCCGCACCAAGGCTTTTGCCCTGCGTTGCGGGCAGGCTTGGTAAACACTCGCGATCAGATCGCCAAACGTCAGCGTCTTGTTCTTTAGATTGGGGTTCATGAAAAAAGGATACGTCGGAGAACGGTGAAATGACATGGGGTGTTGACCCCATCGTGGCTTTCCTGGATCGACCCCTTTGGCGACAGAGCTGCCTATCGCACGCGGTCCGCGAAAATCCATCTGCCTAGCCGGGTCCAGCCAATTTGCTTGTCATCACCTCGCCGAACAGCAAGAATCGTCGCCGCGACATGGATTCACTCGGCATCATTGCAGGCAACGGCGAGTTTCCTCTGATCTTTGCGCGTTCGGCCCGACAACAGGGCGTGTCCCGCCTCGTCGCGGCTGCGTTCGAAGGGGAAACGAACCGCGACATCGAGAGGCTGGTCGACGAGGTCGAATGGATCAAAATCGGCCAGCTCAACAAGTTGATTCATGTGTTCACCTCGCGCGACGTGTCGCGTGCCGTGATGGCAGGCGGCTTGACACCGTCGAATCTGTTCAAGAATCTGAGCCTCGATGTGCGGATGATTGCCGTTGCGGCGCGCCTCAAGAAACGCAATGCCGAAACAATTTTTGGCGCGGTGGCCGACGAGTTGCGCAAGGACGGCGTCGAATTGCTCGATCCACGCCCGTTTCTCGGCGATGCAGTACCGAAGGTTGGTTGTCTGACGCGCACCAAGCCAACGAAAGAGCAGCAGGAGGACGTCGGCTTTGGTTTGCGCATCGCGAAAGAGGTCAGCCGACTCGATATTGGCCAGACGGTTGTGGTGAAGAAGGGCACGGGACTCGCGGTGGAAGGGCTGGAGGGAACGGACGAGTGCATCCGACGCGGCGGCGCGCTGGCCGGTGAAAAGGGCGGTGCGGTGGTGGTGAAGGTGAGCAAGCCGGATCAGGATTTCCGGTTCGACATCCCGTGCGTCGGTGCGCGCACGATCGAATCCTGCGCCGCAGGGAAGATCGCCGTGCTGGCGATCGAGGCAGGAAGCAGTTTGCTGTTGGACGCGGACAGGGTGTTGGACGCGGCGAACAAGGAAGGATTGTGCATCGTGGCGGTGGAGGCGGGATGAAGAACAATCTTATGCCCAGCAGGACCTGTAGCACCCATAAAGGGTGGGGCTACAAAGCAAGACGCCATTCCCGTGGGAGCTTGAGTCGCTGATGAGCGAGGTCATCAAACTCGGCGTGGTAGGCGCGGGCCATCTCGGTTCGCATCATGCCCGGCTCTACTCGGAGATCGCCAAACGCTCGAGCGGCCGTGTGACGTTTATTGGCGTGTGCGACACCGATTCGATCAAGGTGCGCGCCCTGACCGAGAAGGTCGGCGGCGGCGTTTTCGCCACCGCGGAAGAGATGGCGGATTTCGTGGATGCGGCCAGCGTGGCCACGCCGACGGAAACGCACGCCGAGGTGGCGCGCATTTTTCTGGAGCGCGGGAAACACGTGCTGGTGGAAAAACCGATCACGAACAATGTCGGTGATGCCGAGATGCTGGTCTCCCTGGCGCGCAGGAACAAGTGCGTGCTCCAGGTTGGGCACGTCGAACGATTCAATCCCGTCATGCGGTACCTCGACGAAGTGCTGACCGAGCCCCGGTTCATCGAGGTGCACCGGCTTTCGCCGTATCCCGGCCGGTCCACTGACATCGGCGTGGTATTGGACCTGATGATTCACGATCTCGACGTGGTGTTATCGCTGGTCAAATCTCCCTTGGAAGCCATCGACGCGGTGGGTATTCCGGTATTGAGCACGAGCGAAGACATCGCCAATGCGCGGTTGAAATTCGCCAACGGTTGCGTGGCCAACATCACCGCCAGCCGGGTTTCTGCCGAGCGGATGCGCAAGATCAGGATCTTCGGTCGGACCGGACACGGCGCGGCGTACATCTCGCTCGACTACATGAAACAGGAAGGCGAGATCTACCGTGTCGCCTCCGACGACGCACAGGAATCGGGTCTGCTGAAGAAGCTTCTCGCGGGCAAACACGCGAGCATCGTCAGCGAATTCGCCGGGAAGAAAATTGTGAGGGAACCCGTCCCCATCGAGCGCGACGAACCGCTGAAGCTCGAGCTGCAACATTTCATCGAGTCCGTCCGCCTCCACCGCGACCCGCTTGTCACCGGTGAAGCCGCGAAACAGGCTTTGGAAGTGGCGATGGAGATTACGGAGAAGGTGGGTGGTGGTTAGAATCACGCCTGGTAGGAAGGGCCTATGCGTTCCGACCGGTCGCAGCCGTGAGGTCGGTCCTACATACAAATGAAATCCTCACGTTCCCTCCTGTTTATCGCCGGCGAGGCCAGCGGCGACGCGCATGCGGCCGAAGTGATCAAGTGCCTGCGTGCCCAAGTGCCTGGATGGGAGGTTTTCGGCGCGGGCGGGCCGAAGATGAAGGCGGCGGGAATGGAATCACTTCTCGACCTCACCGAACACGCAGTTGTCGGGTTGGTGGAAGTACTGAAGAACTATGCGACCTTCCGGCGCATCTTCAACGGCCTGCTTGCCGAAGTAAAGCGACGCAAACCCGACGCGGTCGTGCTGGTGGATTTTCCGGGGTTCAACCTGCGCTTCGCAAAGGCGGTGAAGCAGCGCCATCCGCAAACAAAGGTCATCTACTACATCTCTCCGCAACTCTGGGCCTGGCATGCCGGCCGCGCGAAACAGATCGAGCGCGATGTGGATTTGATGCTGTGCATTTTCCCGTTCGAAAAAGACTGGTACGCGAAGCATGCGCCGAGACTAAAGGTGGAATTTGTGGGGCATCCATTCGCGGACCGGGTTGGTGTAGCGGCGTCCGTCCCGGACGCTGCCCCTTCGGCCCGCCGCCGGGACGGCGGCCTCTACAACCGAGAGGAAAAGCTCGTGCTGCTGCTGCCCGGTAGCCGGGAACGAGAAGTGGCAAAGATTTGGCCGATCATGGAAAGAATCGTGGACTTGATGCCGGGCGATCTCGAATTTGTCGGTGCGGCGGTGAACGAACAGATGGCGGCGATGATGCGCCATCCGCGCGTGAAGGTCGAGGTTGGCAGGGCGCAAGAATGGATGCAACGGGCTGCGTTGGCGATCACCGCCAGCGGAACGGCGACGATGGAATGCGCCTTCCGAGGGTGCCCGATGATCGTTGTCTACAAGGTCAATTGGATGACCTATCTCGTCGGACGCATGGTGGTCACGGTCAACTGGCTGGCCATGCCCAACGTCATCGCCGGACGCGGGATCGTACCCGAGTTCATCCAACACGACGCCAAACCGGTTCGGATTGCCCACACCGCGGGCGAGCTTTTGGCGGATGCCGCGAAGCGCGAAGCGATGCAGCGGGAATTGGCGGCGGTGGTAAGCAGTCTCGGTGGCCCGGGAGCGAGCGAACGGGCGGCGAAGTTCATTTTGGAGCCTCTGACAAAACTGTAGCCGCAGGCTTCAGCCTGCGCGGGAAGGACGCACCCATTAAGGGTGCGGCTACGGGAGGCGCGGTTTTGTCAGGCGCTCTTAACCACGAATGGGCACGAATAGACACGAATGATTGGTGAAGATGCGTGTGGATACGTGGCTTACTTCTGCCGTGTCAGGAAGAAGTTGGCGATGGCGGCCAATGGCGCAGCGCGCAGGCCGAACGGCTTCAATTGTTTGTGGGCGTCGGCGATGAGATCGCCTGCGTATTGGCGTGACTTGTCGATGCCGAGAACGGTGACGAATGTGGATTTCTGGTTCTTTTCGTCGGCCCCGACGCTCTTACCCATGATCTCCTTGGTGCTCGTCGCGTCGAGAATATCGTCGATCACCTGGAACGCAAGTCCGAGGTCTTGGCCGTAGCGGGTGAGCCTCTTGAGGTCTCCGGGTGACGCGTTTCCCGCCATGGCGCCGAGACGGATCGAGGCGGTGATCAGCGCTGCGGTTTTGTTCAGGTGTGTCCGTTTGACTTCCTCGAGACTGAGATGGCTGTTCTCGCCTTCGAGGTCCTGCACCTGGCCGGCGATGAGACGGAGGCTGCCGGCTGCGACGGCCAGTTCACGGACGAGAATATTTGCGGGATAACGTTTGGGTGGTTTGGCTTTTGCAGCCAGGACAAAGGCTTCGGTGAGCAGGGCATCGCCTGCGAGGACGGCAACACCTTCGCCGAAGACCTTGTGATTGGTCGGTTTGCCCCTGCGGAAATCGTCGTCGTCCATGCACGGCAGATCGTCGTGGATGAGCGAATAGGTGTGGATGCACTCGGCCGCGCAAGCCAGCGGCATGGCGAGGACCGTCCTGCCCCCAACGGCTTCGCACGCGGCCAGTGTCAGGACGGGGCGGATCCGTTTGCCACCGGCGAAGATGGAATACCGCATCGCCTTGTGAATCGTCGGCGGGTCGGCGGATTCGGGCGGCAGAAGTTTGTCGAGGGCGGCGTTGATGCGGGCGCCGACGCGTTCGAGGTACTGGTCGAGGTTGAATGGGTTCCGGCGGTTCAAAAGGTTTCTCCTGATTGAGGGAAGGTATCGTAGAGAGTGCGACCGGTTTTTCAAGCCTAAGTTGAGTGCTCGTGGGTGAAATTCACTTTACTTGCGGTTTTGGCCAGAACCGGGTAGCTTCCTGCCATGCCTACGTACGAATACGAGTGTCAAAAGTGTCATCACCGCTTCGAGGTGTTTCAGTCGATCAAGGATGGGCCGAAGAGGACCTGTCCGCAATGTCGCGGACGCGTGAAGCGGATGTTGGGTACGGGGGCGGGGATTATTTTCAAGGGATCCGGTTTTTACGCGACCGATTATCGCAAGGCAGGTTACAGCGAGGCGGCGAAGAAGGACAGCAGTGCGACGACTGCGTCTTCGTCGAGTCCTAAGGAATCAACGACTTCGAAACCGCCAGCCAGCAAACCATCCAGGGAGTGATCGAACGATGATCCTCTGCCCCAAATGCAGTTTCGACAACGAACTGGGTCGGATTTTCTGTCATCAATGCGGTGCCAAGCTGGATTTGGACAAGATCAAGCCGACGAGCGGACCGGGCAGGATTGTCCGACGGAAGAAGCAGGCGAGTCCGAGGCGCCTCTGGCGCATCGCAATCGAGGTCGTCCTGCTGGCGGTATTCATCTGGGTGATTTATTTGATGACTCGAACGCCCGAGATTCAGCCCTTGAGACCCACCAACGCTGATCTGATGGCGACAGACAATAAACGGGTGTCCTTGGAGCGGGTCATTTACCAGGGGAAACCGATGGCGACGGCGTATCAGTTGAAGATCACGACCGCCGAACTCAACACCTATCTGAACAGCAAAGGATGGGACAAGCCGGTCAAGCAGGGCTTCAACGTCGTGCCAATCGCCTTGCGGGTTGAGCTGAACAGGGGTGTGATCACGTTGAGTTTCCTCGGCACGGCGAGGTGGGGCGAAGGGTTGTCGAAAAAGATTTTCCTCAGCTACACGGGCCTGCCCTCGATCCACGACGGCCACTTCGAGTTCGTGCCGGTCGCGGCCTCCATCGGTGATTTGCCGATTCACCCCGCGATTCTGGCGCACACGAGCCTGATGCAAAACTATTTCCAACAGTTGTTCAACAAACTGAAGGGCGAGAAAGAACTGCTGGATCAATTGAGCTCCATCACCGTCGAGCGTGATGATATCCTGCTTGTTTATCAGTCGAAAAACAACACACCGGCTCCCACGCGCCGCTGAACCGGTTGGGACCGCCCGACCGGTCGCCAAACTGGCCCGTTGGCTCACGATGACATTGACCGCAGGCGTGGCGGCCGGGCTCATCCCGACGGCAGGGGCCGACATGACGAACACCGTCTTGAGCCGGGCCAGCAGCGCCTCGGGACAATTCACCGCCTTGGCTCCAGGCCAATTGCTGGCCTCGATTACGTGCGTGTTTGCCGAACGTGTGAAGCACGAATGCCTGGCGCAATTGGGTCTTCCCGATCAATGGCGAGATCCGATCACCCTCGTCGTGCGCGAAAGGGATTCTTCCAATGCCTCCGAGCCCGGCCTGAGAGTGGACGCCATTCAAAACGAGGTTCACCTGAGGTATCAGATCACGTGTCTCATTCCGCCGCCCCCGGACGAAGGACTGATGACCGCTGCTCTGGTCCAGGTGCTGTGCGAAGAGATTTCAAATCGGGACCAGCGGACTTTGGCGACGACCGGGTACGAGCGAGCGCCGATCCCTCCCTGGCTGACCTGGGGGTTGACGGAACTCGTCCGGGGCCGCGGCACGTCGCTGTTGGAATCGGTTCGCCGTTCGGTCGAAGCGGGACGACCGCCGACTGCGTCCGAGCTGCTGGAGACAACGGCGCTTCCGAGCGATCCTTCCGAGCAGGAATTGTTTCGCGCGAATGCCTGGGCATTGACGGAGGGTCTGCTGGCGCTACCGGACGGGCCGCAAAAGATGCAGCGGTTCCTGCGCGGCCTGGGCGCGACCAAGTCCGCCCAGGATGCCTTCCTCGCGGCGTTCGGTGCGGATTTTCCGAAAGAAGTGAACCGTGAAAAATGGTGGAGCCTGCAGCAGGCCTTCTGCACCACCGCGACCGTACCCGAGAACCTGTCGATCCAGGAGACCGGTCGTCAGTTGGAGATTCTCCTGCCGACCGACGTCATGGAATACGAGGGAAAGAGCACGGACGTGGTCCGAAGGCAGGTCCTGGTGCAAGACTTGTGGCGTTACTATGACAAACCATGGATGGCGGACGTGCTCAAGGCCAAGCTCAACAACCTGGAGATGTTGCGCAGCCAGGCGCATCCGTTCTACCGAACCGTCATCGACGAGTATATCCGGGCGCTTATCTTGTTGATGGAAGAAAAATTGAACCAGTGCCGACGGACGATGGCGGCGGCGGAGCGGTCCCGCGTGTCGGCGGAGGAGTTGGGGCAACAGATAACGGCGTATCTGGATCGGGAGGAGCGGGTGTATTCCCCTGACGATTTCGCCAATTGGGCGGTCGGATATTTCCGGACCCTGAACCAGATCCAGGCGCTCGACAGCAATCGTCACGACCCGATCAGCGATTACCTCGACGAGTTCGACAAATAAGGGGACACAGCAAGGTTCTAAGGATGGATTGTAGGGCTGGCAGCCTGAAGGGTTGCCAGCCGCTTCCCGTCAAGTCCACGGCGCGAAACCCGATGGGCTTCGCGCCCTACAATGCCTGCAGCAGTTGCGCGACTTTTTCGCGTTGCTCGCGCAGGGTGCGTTGTCTGTCTCGCTCCCTCTCCACAGCGATCGTCGCTGCCCGACTGACAAAACTCTCGTTGGCCAGCTTCGCTTCCGTCGCGGCGAGTTGTTTCTCGATGTCGGCAAGCTGTTTCGTCAGTCGCTGGCGTTCTGCTCCAACGTCCACCGCGCCGACCATGAAGATGGTGGCGGCTTTGGTGACCAGGCTTGGAGTGACCCCCGTGGGCGCAAAATTGCGATCGATAACGACTTCCTCCGCGTTGAGAAACATCTTCAGCGAGGCTGTTTCCGCCTGGAAAAACTCGTCGTCCGCGGTTGGCTTGATCGAATAACGGAGTTTCTTCTTCGGCTCGATCCCGTAATCGTTTCGCAGTTGCCGTCCCGCGCCAACGAGCTCATACATCTCGTCCACCCTGGCCGCGTGCTCGGCCGTCGCACCCGGAACCGGGCGTGGCGCTGGCCAGGGAGTAAATTGGATTGTGTTGTAGGCCGCGTCCCCTGACGCGGCGGTTGCCCGAACACCGCCTGAGGGCAGGCGGCCTACAACCTCTGCATACCCCATTCCGTTCCACAATTCCTCCGTGATGAACGGCGCATAGGGATGCAGCAGCCGCAGAATCGTACCGAACACTTCGTCCAGCACGGGAATGTTCGGCGCGACCTTGCTGGCCTCGATATACCAGTTGCAGAAATCGCCCCAGACGAAGTCGTAGAGTTCCCTGGCCGCCTCGTTGAACTTGTAGCCGTCGAGCGCGGCGCCGACCTTCGCGATCGCATCGTTCATTTCGAAAAGAATTTTGAGATCGTGGGCGGAATGTTTGGAGGGCGAGGCTCCCGCCGAGCCGTGCTGACTCCGCTGCATCTGGATGAACCGGGCAGCGTTCCAGAGCTTGTTCATGAAGTTGCGGCCGACCTCGCATCGTTTCTCGTCGAACAAAATATCCTGGCCCTGCGGCGCGATCAGCATCAGGCCGAACCGCAGGCCGTCGGCGCCGTACCGGGCAATGAGGTCGAGCGGATCGGGCGAGTTGCCGAGCGACTTCGACATCTTCCGTCCGATGGCGTCGCGGATGATGCCCGTAAAATAGACGTTCCCGAACGGTTTCTCGTCCATGAACTCGTATCCCGCCATGATCATCCGGGCGACCCAGAAGAAAATGATGTCAGGCCCGGTAACGAGATCTGTGGTTGGATAAAACTTCTTCAGCGTTGGTGGCACAGGCGTCCCGGCTCGGACTGGAGTCGCGAGTCCTGCTCGGACCTGTGATGTCTCCATGGTCCACCCCATCGTCGCGAATGGCCAGAGCCACGATGAAAACCACGTGTCGAGCACGTCGGAGTCTTGTTCCCAATTCTCCGGATCGGGTGGCGGTGTGAGCCCGACGTAGACGGAGTCTTGGAGTGGTGGAGTGGTGGAAAGGGGAGAAGGAGCAGGAATCAGAATCGGGGAACTCGCGGCGGAAGTTCCGCTCCCACCATCGCCCTTCGCTCTTCCCTCTTCGCTCTTCTCTTCTTTCCGGTACCACACCGGAATCCGGTGTCCCCACCACAACTGGCGGCTGATGCACCAATCTCTAATGCCGCTCATCCAATGCGTGTAGGTCTTGGTCCAGCGTTCGGGGTAAAACTTGATGTCGCCCTTCTCGACGGCGGCGGTGGAGCGGAGGACCTGCGGATATTTCAGGAACCATTGTTCGCTGAGGTACGGCTCGATCGGCACGTCGGCGCGTTCGCTGAATCCGACGTTGTGATGGTACGGCTCCGTCTTGAGCAACAGGCCGTCCTCTTCCAGTTCCTTGACCACCGCTTCGCGCGCCTCCATCCGGTCGAGTCCGGCAAACGGTTCGCCGGCTTCTTCGGTCATCTTGCCATCGGGGCCGATGACGACCGTGAACGGCAGGTTGTGCCGCAAGGCCATTTCATAGTCGGCCACGTCGTGCGCCGGAGTGACCTTGACGCAGCCGGTGCCGAATTTCGGATCGACCGCGGCATCGGCAATAACGGGAATCTGTTTGTTCTTGAGCGGAAGCAACAGCTTCCTGCCCACCAGATGTTGGTAACGCGGGTCATCAGGATTGACCGCAACCGCTTCGTCGCCGAGCATCGTTTCGGGACGCGTGGTGGCGACGACGAGAAACTCATTGGAGGGCGGAGCTCCCGCGACGCCGCCTTCCGCTGTATTCGGCTCGGCTGGAGCCTCGCCCTCCAGAAGTAAGGGATACTTGATGTGCCAGAGGTGGCCGTCCACCTCTTTCATGATGACTTCTTCGTCAGACAAAGCGGTGCGGCTGACGGGGCACCAGTTGACCATCCGCTTGCCGCGGTAGATCAAGCCCTTTTTGTAGAGATCGACAAAGACCTGGAGGACGCAACGCGAGTAGGCCTCGTCCATCGTGAACCGTTCCCGGGACCAGTCGCACGAGCAGCCGAGTTTTTTGAGTTGCTGGATGATGATGCCGCCGTGTTTCTCTTTCCATTCCCAGACTTTTTCCAGGAATTTCTCACGGCCAAGGTCGTCCCGGTGTTTGATGACACCCTGTTTGCGGAGCGTTCGTTCGACGACGGATTGCGTGGCGATGCCGGCGTGGTCGGTACCCGGCAGCCAGAGCACTTCGAACCCCTGCATCCGTTTGCGGCGGGCGAGAACATCCTGAAGGGTATTGTTGAGCACATGGCCCATGGTCAGCACGCCCGTCACATTGGGCGGAGGAATGACGATGGAGTAGGGGGGCTTGGTGGAGGCGGCATTGGCCGTGAAACAGCCCTTGGCCAGCCACTCGGCGTACCATTTCTCCTCGACGTTCTTCGGTTCGTAAGCCTTTGAAATTTCGACAGCGGTCATGGTGGTTGAATATGAAGAGGTTCAATCCCCTTGGCAAGCATGCAGTCAGGGCCGGGTTAGAACTGGGGCCTCTGGGCACCAATACCGGGTAATGGTGCATAGAAGGCCGGCCTCTGCGAGGCGGCGCGCCATCCTAGTGGCACGGGCGTCTCGCCTGTGTCGTCATTGTATCCGACAACAGCAACGGGCGGGACGCCCGTTCCACTATGCCAGTCGACGCGCAGAGTCTACAACGGACGGTATCAGATGTCCCCATTCAACTATCCGCCAAACCGCCGAGAGGTCGTGTCAGTAATACTGAATGACAAAGCTGGAATTGGTGGGGTTTTCCGAGGCGAACCACGGGCTGTGAGTTCCGGCAATCGACTGCGTCTGACAAAAGGCTGAGGTTACAGATTGCACGTGCATGTCGGCAAAGAGGACATTGATCACGCCTTGATGACGATTGGTAACGTTCACCATGTGACTGAAGAAATCAGCGGATGACACGTGAAATGTACCATCCGAATCGAACATCAACGCATATTCATCCGGCCTGGGTATGCCGGCCAACCGAACATAAAACCGGCCGGGCAATATCACGTAACTCCCGTTTGCATAATTTCCATTTGGTCTGGTCATGGAGTAGCCAGGAGGCACTACTCCTGCAACGATGATGTCGTTCAAACTGTAGTTGACAGCAACTGCTGGGCACACCCTGGCCAGCTTGGCTGCGTTGCTCGGAAGCGTTCCCCAATAGCTGTTAAGAGCACTATTATAATTTGCCCAGTTGTCGTCAGAAAATGTCACGCCCCGGTAGTCCTCGGCATACAATTGGTTGATCATGCCCCATTGTTTCAGATTGGCGAGGCACGCGTTCTCCAGCAACTTCGATTTTGTCTGGGCCAGGTCCGGCACGAGCAGGCCCGTGAGAATCCCGCCCGCCGCCACCAGGACCAGGAGTTGCGGGAGGGTGAAGCCCGCGAGAGGCCGCGCAAAAGTGTGGGAACGTCTCTGACGACTGAGACCCTTTGACAATTCTTCGACTCCACCCAGGCCACGGCTCAGAGCCACTGACAAAACTGTAGCCGCAGGCTTCAGCCTGCGCGGGAAGGACGCACCCGTTAAGGGTGCGGCTACAGGGGCGTCGGTCTTGTTAGGCGCTCTCAGGGTGACAACCAAGGAAGTTCTCGATGTTTTTCTGATCGCATGTTTCATGGGTTGCTCATTGGTTGCGTCATCAAGGTCCCAGCCGGATTCGGTAGAATCGTGACGCGCCGTCGGTGACGGCCCCGATCTCGAGGTAGTTCGTTTCGGTGATCGGCGGTGCGGCAGGCACGATCACCGTAGCCAGATCCGTGAAGGCGTTGGTATAACCGCCATCCAGCCCGTTGGTTCCCACTTGCACGACATAGGTCTTGTTGGTCGCCACCGACCACGTGATGAGAAAGTCGTTTCCTTGAGGTGAGATCGAGAGGACCCGGAATGCCGAAGCGCTATTCGTCGGGTCGGTGCCCGTGAGATACTCCTGCAGGTTGCTGAATCCGTCGCCATCCGGGTCGGCGTTCGCCACGGTCGGATCCAGCGGGTCAAGGCCGAACTGCTGTTTCCAGCCATTCGGGATGCCATCCCCGATGGCGCTCAGATTCGGATCGAGCACGAGGTTGCTGACGATCAGTGTGCCTGCGCCGCGCACCAGAAGCCCGCAGGCATTGGTTATGACCAATCGATCCGTTTGCAGCACGCCCCCATTGAGATTCAACTGACCGTTGCGGATGTCGATGAAGGCGTTGTGAGCCGCGTTGGTAACGTACAGGTTGCCCCCCGCAACATTCACCATGCCGAGTGCGCCGTTGGAGCAGTTTCCGATGACGAGATTGGAGGAAACGGTTTCGGTGCCTCCCGCTATCGTCAGCGTCCCTTGAGAGCCACTCAAGACGCTCACGGACACACTTGCCACCTTTACGGTGCCGGTGGACACCGTCATTTGTCCGAAACCGTAGTTGCCGACCAGAATGCTGGCATTGGTCATGATCAGGTTGCCGCCAACCACCTGGACGGTGCCGACGGCATTGGACCAATTGCCAAGAACCAGTTTCGATGAGATCGCATTGGTCCCGCCCACGAGCGTGACCGTCCCCTGGGAATTGGACTGCGACCCGACCACCATCGTGCCGCTGCTCCAGGTGCCGTTGGAGATTGTTAGGAAGCCGGCTCCCCGAGAGCCCACGTAGGCCGGCCAGCAAGTCATGGTTCCAGAGATCAGATGGGTGTTTGTCTGGAACAGTTGTCCGCCAGTTATCCAGATCGTGCCGGTCGAACCCGGGCTGGCGGCCATCAAGATTGTGTTTTGAACAATGTTCCAGCCTTCAGCCACGGTCAGCGTTCCTTGCGAGCCGGGGTCACCGCCGACTTCGATCGATGCCACGAGGCTGGTGGTGTTGGTCCACCAGTACCCTACGCTGTTCGACAGGCTGAGCGCGCCCGACCCGCCACACCCGATCAGAACGATGTGATTGGTCGCGAGAAGTTGTCCTCCCTGCGCAATACTCACGGAACCCGTGGCGCCTGGTTCCATTCCCAGGACTAGGCGGCCATAGGGCGACAGGACAAATCGACTGTTTGGCAGCAGTTCAAAAGCGTCACTCAACACCGTCACCGTTCCGCGTGAGCCGGCTCCCGATCCGACGAAGAAGAAACCTGTAGACGTCTGGAGTAGACCGTTTGAGATGACCAATTGACCGGAACCGTTAACGCCAACAGCAGACGGCTGCAGGTTTGTTAGGATCAATTGCGTCGGCCACCACGACCACCAGTTCAGGAGAACGGACCCGTGGGAGTTTGAACCGAGACCACAGTAGAATGCATTTGCGTTTATCGCACTCTGGTAACCCAACACGATTCGGCCATCGACGATGAATGCTCCATCGACAAGCGAGTCTGCCAAGATGGCCGAATTGTAGAGGTTCATCAGCCCGCCGTCACCAACGCTCAGGCTGTGGGCGACCCGCAGTGGAACATTCGTACTGGAATTGGTGAGGTTTACGATGTTCGTCGAACCGTTGGGAGCAGAGAGGATGAGGTCCGCTACGGTCAACGTGTTGGAGAAAGTGGGCGAGGAGGTTGTCGAATCAATCGTGACCGTCTTGGAATTGCCATTGGTGACCACGAGCGTTTGGAAGATGGAAGGGGATTGCGACAGGAACCAGTTTGTCGAATTCTGCCACACATCATTTCCGGGTTTGATCCAACTGTTCGTTGTGGTCCACAAGCCAGCCGTGGCGATGTTGGAGTACGCCGAGTAGCCGATCGAGCCGCGGGCCCTGACGCGGTACGCGATGACATTCGTTGTGTAATGGGTATCGACATAACTGTTCGCATCATACGCCAGCCCGCCGAGCCAAAGAAAACCATAGCCCCAATCAACCTCAACGTCGTACTCATACGCATTGGTCGTATTATTCCGCCAAAACAGGTAAGCGGTATTGCTCGTATTCAAGTACGTCACTCTGGCCTGTAAATCGGTTGGCGGCGGCGGCGGTCCCATCGGCAAAATGGTGCCGTTGTTGACTGCCCCGGATGCAAACCAGATGCCTCCCGCTCTAACATCGATGATGCCGTTGTTCACCACCGGTCCGGAAAAAACGAGTGCCGAGAAGTTTGTGGCAACCATGATGCTGTTGTTGGTAACACCGGCCATGAACGCCAAAATCTTGGTGTTACAGTCGACCAAAACAGTCCCGTTGTTCAGGAGCGGACTGGTGATCGTGCCACAACCGGTCATCTGCGCATTGCTGGAGATGGTCAGAGTGCTGCCAAAGCCGTTCGTCCCGCCGGTGAGTCGGAGCCAGGCGAAATTGGTGCCGTCTCCAACCGTCAACGGATTCGCCAGACTGGTGCCGCCGGTTTGCAGCACTCCACCAGAGAAATCCACCGTGGCGTTGGTGGTTCCGACCAGACTGCTCGCAGTGAGCGTGCCGCCGGCCAGCGTCACGGTGCCTGCGCTGGAGAATCCAATCTGCATTCCGGCATTTGCCGCAATCGATCCGGTGTTTAGCACCAGCGTTCCGTCCACGCTGAGAGGTCCAGCCTGGACAACCAGCGCCGAGCTATCTACAGTCAGAGCGCCCCCGTTCGACACGGAACACGCATTCATCACTTGCAGCGGAACGGCCAGTCCGGCGTTCGTCAGGGAAAGAATGTTGGAGTCTGGTGCCGGAGCGGAGACCACCAGATTGCTGATGGTCAGCGAATCAGGGAAGGAGCCCGACGTCGTGGCATCGATGGTGACGGTTTTTGTCGCCGCATTGGTGAACAGGATGAGCGATTGGTCGTTGGTCGAGGGTGTTATGCTGAGGGACCAGTTCGAGGCATTCTGCCATGAATCGCCGGTGGGATTGATCCAGCTATTCGTTTGGGCATGAGTCTTTGTGAGGATTCCCCCGCTGACCAGCACCAGAATCCCGACGGCAAAAGCTGTCGCTCTCATTTCGTCGATGCCTCTCCAATTCCGACCCGAGGCTGGAGAATCACAGCCAACGCCTGTCCCTCTGCAGTCAAGGGAAATCAAACCAAATGAGGCCGCTGTTGTCGAGAAGAAACGCCGATACCAGAGGTAGCATTTCGAATCTTTACGATGAATTGTAGAAGGACAAGCGGCCCGCTTGCCGTGAGTCTCAGCGATGTCCCCGGGGCAGGCAGGTCGACCGTGCTGGCAATGAACCTGCTAAAGCTGTACAATTCCTTTGGAATGAGCATGAAATTGGGCGCGCTTGGACTTTCAGGGTTGTTCCCCGTGAAAAGAGCGGGGACGTTGGCCCTGGTTTTACTGGGCATGACCCGGTCTCAAGCCAGCACGCCCCCGTTGCCGGTGATTCCCACCAATCAATACAACATCCTGAACTATGGCGGCTATGGGAACGGCGTATCCAACAACACCGCGGCGATTCAGACCGCCATCAATACCGCTGCCGCCACCGGCGGCACGGTCGTAATACCGGCGGCGGGTACGTTGAGCACTTATATGTGCGGCCCGTTCAACCTGACCAACAGCCTCAATCTGCAGATCAGCAGCGGCGCGATGCTGAAGATGTTCCCGATGGCAACGTTCACAAACTTCCCCAACGGGACAAACTACTTTATCAACGCCAACAAGCTGCACGACATTGAGATCAGCGGGTCGGGAACGATCGAAGGGCAGGGAACAAACTGGTGGGTGCTCGTCGGCACGACCAACGAGGTGACACGCCCGACCATGATCAACATCAACGCCAGCACACGGGTGCTGCTCCAGGACGTAACCCTGCAGAACCCGCCGGCCTCCCATTGCGCAATCAAGGGCACCTGTGTAAGCGTGACGGTGCAAGGTGTTACCGTCAATACTCCGGGAGATTCACACAACACCGATGCAATCGACCTGGCTTCCACCAACTGTCTGATCCGTAACTGCTCGATCAGTTGCGGAGACGACAATATCGCCATCGGCAGCAGCGCCGGGGTGTCCGCCGACATCCTCGTCACCAACTGCGCCTTTGGCAACGGGCACGGTGTGTCGATTGGCAGCTACACGTCCAGCGGGGTACAGAATTTGATCGTGAGCAACTGCAGCTTCACCGGTACCGATACCGGCATTCGCCTGAAATCACAGCGCGACCGGGGCGGGCTGGTGAAAAACCTCCGGTATATGGATATCACGATGACCAACGTGCAATGGCCCGTGATCATGTACAGTTACTACCAGTACGGCATCGGCACCCTGACCGGGGTTACGCCTTACATGGCATCCACGAACACGGCGCAAACGGTGACCAGCACCACTCCCATCTGGCGGGACGTGATTCTCAGCAATGTGACGGCCACGACGACCGGCAGTCGCCCGGCGATTCTGATTTGGGGCTTGCCCGAGATGCTCATCTCCAACGTCACCTTCTGCCATGTCAACATTACGGCCTCCAAACCCGCCAATATCTACAACGCCCAGGCCATCCGGTTCATCGACTCGCAAATCAACGTTCCCGGCACCACCAACACCTTCAATCTCTACCGGGCCGACATCACCGTGACCAACAGCTCAGCCAACACCAACTGGGTGACGGTGGGCGGACTGGCAGTACCGCCGACCAACAACCTGCTGGCGTTTTTTAACGGGCAGGTCGACATCAATGAGACCAACGTGCTTGGCGCCGGCCCCATCACGCTGGGGGGCACCGCGCTCACGTTCAGCCAGGACTCGGTAAGTTTCTCCAACACTCCCCTCAGCGTTGTCACCGCCAGCACCATCACCCCGATCAGCGGCAGCAACACGTTCAGCGGCGCACTGAGCGGTTCGGGCCCGCTGACTCTCGCCCTGACCAACAGCAACATCCTGTGGACGCTGCAGGGCGACTGCTCGGGCTTCACCGGGACGCTTGCCGTCACGAACAATGGCACGCTTCGTTTCAATCAGGACACAAACACGTGGGGCGGCGCCAATGCCATTTTCGATGCCGGTTCGTCGGGAATTATCAACAACCGCTCGACCAATGGCACCGCCATCTTTTTGGGCGCACTTACCGGCGGATCGGGATCGAAACTGCGGGGCAGCGACCAGGCCGGTCCGGGCCTGGATCAGTACGTGATCGGCGGCTTGAACTCGAACACGACTTTTGCCGGCGCCATCACCAATGGCACCAGCGCGACCACGCCGCACATCGTCGCGTTGACCAAGATCGGCACCGGCACCTTCACGCTTTCCGGGAACAACAGCTACAGTGGCGGCACGACAGTGAGCAACGGGACGCTGCTGGTCAACAACACCTCCGGCAGTGGCATGGGCACGGGTGCGGTCACCGTCGCCAGCAGCGCGACCCTAAGCGGCGGCGGCACGATTGGCGGGCCGGTGACGGTGAACGGAACCTTGGCGCCCGGCAGCAGCGTTGGCACGCTGACCATCAACCACAATCTGGTGGTCAATGGCGGGGCGATCCTGCAATACGCGCTGGGCACCAACAGCGATCTGACCGTGGTGAGCAGCAACCTGACCGTGGGCGGCACCCTCAACGTCACCGATGCCGGCGGCCTTACCACGACCAACTACACGCTGTTCACGTGCGGTGGCGCTCTCACTTATACCGGCATCAGCATCGGCACGGCGCCTTCGGGTTACAACTATGCCATCAGCACCAACACACCGGGACAGGTGAACCTGGAGGTCACGCCGATTCTGAGCGCATTCCAACAATGGCAGGTCAACTACTTCGGCTCGACCAACAATCCCGCAGCGGATTCCAATGAAGACCCGGACGGCGATGGCCAGAACAACCTGGCGGAGTACCTGGCGGGTACCAGTCCGACCAATAGCGCGTCGGCGTTGCGGATCATCTCCACGGTGCAGCAGAGTAACGACATTTTGATCTCATGGACGACGGCAGGGGGTCGAACCAACGCGGTGCAAGCGGGGCCCGGCGACACGAGCGGTGGGTACAGCAACGATTTTGTGGACATCAGCGGACTGATGATCATGGCCGGCAGCGGAGACGTGACCACCAACTATGTGGATGGCGGCGGAGCGACCAACAAGCCGTCCCGTTATTACCGGATCCGTCTTGTGCCCTAGACCCCAAAGCAAAAACACTGGCCACGGTTGTTTCTCTTTTATGCGGCGCATCCTGTGTGCCGCTGGCGATCTACATTTTGTATCTGCTTCACTCTGCCAAGGGTAAGGCGGTGTTCTCTGAACATTACAGGGCGGTGATCGAAGCGACGCCCTCCATGCGGTACAGAACTTCGGTCTCAACATGGATTCTCTTAGGCTTACTGATTAGCTTCTTTGTGGGGGTCATTCTGTTAGCAGTATTTGAGAAGTGACAAAACGCCAGACGAAAGCAGACCGAGAATAACAACCGTCACGAGGGGGGCTATTCACAGAGGTAACCGCGAGCGGGATCGTAAGGATTCGGGTGTGGACTAGTGTTCAGATACGCCCGGGCTTGGGATTGGAGCTGAGAAAGGCTTTGACAAGACGCGCGACCTTTTGCTAAAAAAAATACGTCAGGTTCTGGTGGTGTGTGAGGATTTTGATTGGCAAGTGTACCGCTTTAGACCGGGAGAATTTGAGTTGGAAACGTGAAGGCCGTGTTTGCCTATGAGCGCAAACTGCGGCCTTTTTTGTCCCCTGAAACAAAGGTCGGTCAGATGAGGAGAAGTGTTGAGGAGGTGAGCAACACATGGCACGCGGTACGGTAAAATGGTTCAACGAGAAGAAAGGGTACGGATTCATCCAGCAGGAAGGCGGACCGGATGTGTTCGTCCATTTTTCAGCAATCACGGGTGATGGATTCAAGACGCTCGCCGAAGGTCAGACGGTCGAGTTTGAAGTCATCGAGGACGCCAAGGGAGGAAAAGCCCAGAACGTTCAGAAGGTTTAACCTTCTCCGGAAGGCGACGCCCAGGTTGATCACGGCGGCGGGAGGATCTGGGACAAGAAGTCTTGTCTATCTGGATTCGAATTGGTATTCGCCCGATTCGACGGCGAAGATTGCATGCTCTTTTTCCTGACGGAGAAACGTCACGCCTTCACTTTGCTTCGCCGGGTTCCCATTTTCGATTACTTCGTCCGCCGGTTTTGCCGGCAGGAACACGGTTGCGGTGGTGTTGGCGGGGATACGGATGTTCAGCATGAATTTCTGTCCGTCGCACTTCCAACTACTGACAATGGTCCCGTGAATCGAATCGTAGCTGGCCCAGGCGAGGTCTCCCACAGGCTGTGGACGGATCATGATTTTCTTGAAACCGGCCCCGCCGGGATCGGGGCCAATACCGGCCAGATGTTTGTAGAACCACTCGTTAATTTGCCCCAGCATAAAATGGTTGTGAGAGGAAGTCAGGTTGGCGTCCCAGGATTCGCAAAGGCTGGTGGCGCCCATCTTTAGTTGATAACCGTAGCCCGGTTTGTCGTCCTGGTTCACGAGGGTGTAGATCAGGTCGGAGCGATCTCCCAGCGCGAGCGCTTCCAGAAGGTAGCGAAAACCGACGTCACCGGCTGTCAGCACATTCCCCTTGGATTCGACATCGTGGGTGAGGGAGGCGAGGACCTTCGCGCGATCTCCGGGCTCGACAATGCCGAGCACCAGGGGCGGGGCGTTGGCGGCCGGTCGCCGTGACCGGCGGGAGCGTCAGTTGCGCGGCACCGGGTTTCTTCGGTCCCAGATCATACCAGTCACCCAGGCCCTCGGACACGACGTCATTGGTGGCGCGGCTTCGACCACCTTTTGCCGTCGTTATCGGAGGTGGTCAGCATGCCCCACCAATTCGCGGGATTGGGGCCAACCTTGTAGAAGAGCAGAAGCGGCCCAGTTTTCGGTTGGAACAGGACCGGATTCCAACAAGGGAACCGGTTGGTGACCGACTCGACGTCGTTGGCGATTTCAACGGGCGGAGTCCATTGTTCGCCGACCTGTCGCGACAACCAGATGCCGACATCCGGGTTGCGTTCGCGTGTTCCTCCAAACCAGGCTGCGACCAGGCCCGTCTTCGTTTCGGCGAGGGTCGAAGCGTGGCATTAGGGAAAGGGAGCCGTTTCGAAGATGAATTCAGACTTGAGCAGGCCGGGTTGCGTTTCAGCCATCAGATTGGTTGCCGTGAGTAGTCCTAAAAGGAGGAGGTATGATGGAAACTGAATTCTGAGAGACGGGTTGGTGGTAACGTTCACCGACTTTTGAGAGTAGCGGCCAGAAGTCGGAACGCCAAGCTCCAAAGGGTGGGGCAGGGGAATCTCTCAAATCTTTACGATGAATTGTAGGGCAACCGCTCCGGTTGCCGCTTCTGTAACCACGGCAAGCGAGGCGCTCGCCCTACAAATTCTCACCAAGGTGGTCATAGCCAAAAGCGGGGTCGTAAAGATTCGGGCGGAAAGTTTACCCGCCGAACGGGAGGACGACGTGGAGGCCGAAATAGGGGCGCCCTTGGGCGATCTGGCAATCGAATCTCAAGGGGAATTTGTCGAGGGCCTTCCAATTCGAATCGGAGAGAATCCAAGGTCGTAACTTCTGGGTCAGCGGGAAAACGGGCATCTCCGGGATGGCGTTAGGTTGCCCTGAGTGGTTTTCGATTACCTCGTCCTCGGAGAGAGTTTGTCGCTGGACGTTTTCGGGGGCAGTTTCCAGCTGGAGCGCTGTCGTCGTTTTCGGAGGGTGAGGAATGACGTTCGGCACGGAGGCCCGAATAGGAATCAGGACGGCAGGGCGTCCCGGGTCGGCCAACGAGGCGTTCGCATCGAGGGTTCGAAATCCGCCTTGAGGAACGACCAACAGGGCAGCCAGGAGCGACCATTGAAGGTATCGGGCGAGACGCACTGATTTGCTCATACAACCCATGTCGGGGCAGCACAGAGCATTTAGTTAGCCAAAATCCCCACAGAACCGTGCGAATACATGCCAGGATTCCTTCTGCCGGAGTTGTCCGGTCGCGGGGAACCAGCGGCGGGGTCTCAAACCCGTCCTCCAACAGACTACACAAATCCGCCGGATACTGGTAGATTGCATCTCGCATGCACGTATCACATATCCGAAATTTTTGCATCATTGCGCACATCGACCATGGCAAGACGACGTTGTCGGACCGGTTGCTCGAAGCGACAGGCGCGTTGCAGAAGCGCGAGATGCGCGAGCAGGTGCTGGATTCGATGGACCTGGAGCGGGAAAGAGGAATTACGATCAAGGCTCATCCGGTGACGATGACGTATCGGGCGTTGGATGGAGAGACCTACGAGTTCAACCTGATCGACACGCCCGGGCACGTGGACTTCGCGTATGAAGTGTCGCGCAGTCTTGCCGCCTGCGAAGGGGCGTTGCTGGTGGTGGACGCGGCCCAGGGCGTCGAAGCGCAGACCGTCGCCAACGTGCACATGGCGGCCAAGCAGCATCTGACGATCATCCCCATCATCAACAAGATTGATCTCCCCAGCGCAAACGTGGAGGAGACAAAGCGGCAGATCGAGGATTTATTGGCCATCCCCGCCGACACGGCGATTCTGGCGAGCGCAAAGACAGGCATCGGGATTCAGGAAATCCTCGAAGCCGTCGTCCAGCGCATTCCGCCGCCGCGCCGGGGCGTGGACTCGGTTGAAGACTTGCCGACGGATAAGGAATCAGGACGGGCGTCGTTGCGGGCACTGGTGTTTGATTCGATGTTCGACACGTTCCGGGGCGTGGTGACGCACGTGCGGGTATTCGAGGGCGAGATCGAGCCGGGGATGATGGTTCAGTTGATGGGGACTGGCGTGAAGTACGAGGTGAAAGATGTCGGCGTGTTCACGCCGAAGCCGATGCCGCGAACGCGGATTGGGGAGGGGGAGGTCGGGTACGTCATCGCCAACATCAAAACGACCTCGGAGGTGAAGATCGGCGATACGATCACCAGCGCCCGTCGGCCCGCGGTCCAACCGCTGCACGGGTTTCAAGAGGTGCATCCGATGGTGTTCAGCGGCCTGTATCCGATCGACTCGGCTGATTTTGAGCACCTGAAGTCCGCGCTGGGAAAACTGCAGCTCAACGACTCGGCGTTTCAATACCAACCCGAAAACTCCGCGGCGCTCGGCTTCGGGTTTCGCTGCGGATTCCTGGGGCTGCTGCACATGGAGATCGTGCAGGAGCGATTGCGGCGGCAGTTCAGCATGGACATCATTGCCACGTATCCGAGCGTCATTTATAAGGTGCTCAAGACCAACGGAGAGGTTGTCGATGTTCACAATCCGGTTTACCTTCCCGACCCCTCGCAAGTCGACCATATCGAGGAGCCCTACGTCCGGGCGTACATCATGATTCCGAACGAAAACATCGGCGACATGCTCCAACTGGTCATGGACAAGCGAGGCGAGGTGAAAAAGACGGATTCCATCGACACGCGTCGCGTGATGCTGACCGCGAATCTTCCGCTGAACGAGATCGTGGTGGATTTTCACGACAAGATCAAGAGCATCACCCGCGGGTACGGGTCGATGGATTACGAACCTTCCGGGTATCGCGAGGGCGACCTGGTAAAACTCGATATTCTGGTCAACAGCGAGCCCGTAGACGCCTTTTCCAGCATTGTGCACCGGGCCAAAGCCGAATCCCGGGGCCGGGCGCTGGCGCTCAAGTTGAAGGAGGTCATCCCGCAACAGTTGTTCCAGGTTGCCATCCAGGCGGCCATCGGCGGGAAGATCGTTGCCCGGGAAACCGTCCGGGCGCTGGCGAAAAACGTCACGGCGAAATGTTACGGGGGCGATATTTCGCGGAAAAGAAAACTGTGGGAGAAACAGAAGGAAGGCAAGAAACGCATGAAACAAATCGGAACGGTCAATATCCCGCAGGAAGCCTTTATTTCGGTGTTGAGATCAGGGTAGGGGACGAGGCACAAATGAACACTCAACTCCGTACACGACACGCGAGCAGGCGTCCAACGTTCAACATTGAACGCTCAAGTAAGGACCGGCGAATGGCGAGAATGCAGGGGAATAGAAGAACAGCACGCGGGGAGAACTAAGATGAGTTGGTGGAATGATCGAAAGGTACTGAAACAGGCCGGCGAACTGGTCGCCGGTTCACGCCGATTGCTGCGGATCCACCGTGACCTGCTCGATCCTCGACGGGTGCAGGAGGTGACACAAGCGACAAACGATCTTGAGGCGGCGGTCAAATCCAGGAACGTCGCCTCGGTGGCGTCGCTCCGCACCCGACTCAAAACCCTGTTGGAAAAAATCCTGCCCCGTTTCGATCAACCCGCGATCCGGGAAAACGTCGAAGTCCTGCTGGTGGCCGTGATCGTGGCCATGGCGGTGCGGACGTTCTTCTTTCAACCTTTCAAAATCCCCACCGGATCGATGCAGCCAACCTTGTATGGGATCGTGGCCGCTGAGGACTGCGATCCCCATGCGTCGCTGCTGACCCGATTCAAGGATGGCGTGGTGGATGGGAAATGGCCGCAACGACCCAATGCGTCGATGGCGACCAGCTTGATGGATTTCCTCGGCTGGGCTTCCGTTGCGAATTGGCCCGCTGGAGCGCAATGCGTCTTTAGCGGTGACCACATCTTTGTCGACCGTCTCACGTATCATTTCCGCAAACCTCATCGCGGCGAGGTTGTCGTCTTCGACACGACTTCGATTTCCGATATCGGGGAGGGATCCCGGGGGAAATTTTATATCAAACGTCTCATCGGCCTGTCGGGCGACAAGGTCGAGATCCGGCCTCCGTATGTGTTGGTCAACGACAAGATCCTGGATGGCCGCCCGGCGTTCCAGAGGATTTACTCTAGGCAAAACGGCTATGCGGGCTACGTGCTGTTCAATCCGATGGACAATGCCAGCCAGCCACCGAAATACATCAACGCGCGGAACCCTGTTTACGTGGTGCCGTCGGACCATCTGTTCGTGCTCGGAGATAACAGCCGGAGCAGCCTCGACGGCAGGTTCTGGGGCTCCTTTTCGCGCCAAGCGCTGGTCGGAAGGGCCGTCCTGGTTTACTGGCCCTTCACCAAACGATTCGGCTCGATCGACTAAGTCCCCATCCCGATCACTTCCACGTCGAAAACACCCGCCGCATACAATCATCACATCAAGCGTTTTCATTATGGCTTAAACGGACAACGGCCGTTGTTCGTTTAAGCCAATTTAGTTCCATCCAGAGATAAGGGAAAAGGTGAGCTGACGGATTCGACGGGGCGGTGAGAAACGAGAGGTTCTGGACGATAACATCAACGCCGTTTGCGAGGAGGCACCGTTCCTTCTACCGCCTTGCGGCGTTCCGTATTGGCTGCGCGGAAAGCGGCAGGTCCGATTTGAGCTCGCGACTTCTGCCGGAGCTAAAGCCTGCGGCTAAACGGTTTTGGGATAAGCTCTAAATCGAGCCTCCTCATTATGGCTTAAACGGACAACGGCCATTGCTCGTTTAAGCCATGTTTATTACGCCAGAGGAAATCGGTAGTGATCCGCCGGATTTGACGGAACGAGGAGAAACGATTGGGGCTGGACGACGAGGTCAGCGCCGCTTGCGCGGTGCGGCGGTTCCTTCCACGGCCTCGCGGCATTCCTTGTACAGATCGAGCCAGAATTTCTTGGCGTCGCGTTTGACCTCTTCGGGAGCGCCGGCGTCGAATTTTGCGATCAACCTCATGAGGTCGTAGACGACACGCTCTTTGCAGTCACCGATTCGTTCACGACCGGAAATTGGTTCCTCAGACATATCATGGTCTCCAGTTGGACCCATGGTAGTGATTTGGAACCTGTGCTGCAAGCGTGCAGACAGGGGATGGCTCTCTGGGGTGTGTTTCGCAGACCGTCAGGTTCGGTCTCCGAATTGCGAATTGTAGGAGCGCCCTTCCGGGCGCGACCTGCTCAGAAACGCCAAAACCCATCCCGCCCGGAAGGGCGCTCTCACATGGGAAATGTCAGATATCGCCCATCAGCAAGGTTTGACTCGAGTTTGGCTGTGTGAGGCAACTGCGAAGCAAGTTGCAATGACGACAGCAGCCAGGCCGAGCGAGTAAGCAACTTCGTAAGTCGCCTCGACGTCAAAGACGTTGTTCAACCGGAGCGCTGCCGAAAAGTGGCGTCCCTCGACCAGGATGCCGAACGTAATGAAACCGAAACCAATGTGTTTGACTGCCTCAAAGATCAACCTGCGGTATCTCGAACTGCCGGACTGGAGCAAGCCATAAACTACAGCAACGATGACAATATTGGGGAGAAGCTCGTAGATATTATAGGGAACGAGAAATTCGTGAGGACGCCAAGAGTTCTTTGCGAAGAGGTAGGATGCCAAGAAGAGAAGTCCGAACCATACGAAGATGTTGTTGGTCCATTTCACAAAGGCAGAAGTCTCGCGGAGTGCGGGGTCGAAGTCAACGCCGATGTGGAATGTGGTGTGGGCGGACGACGTCTCACAATAGTTGTGACTACGAATCGCGGGTGGCGGTTCGGCAACGTGTTGCAATGGCGTACAAGGAATCCGACCGCTCATCCTTTCGAAGTGAGGTAGTGTCCGAGGACGCTCAGCAGATAGACGAAGAAGGGGACGTTGAAGAGCACAGAAACAGCTATCAAGTCCTTCCTGTGCATGTTGCTTCGGGCTCCAAGACAGAGCGACGTGACGCCCAACGCGAGGAACGCGAATGCAATGAATACGGAAAGCATCTGTTCTGTGTCGGAGATGAGGCCAAGAAGGAAAATCCCCAAACCCACTCCAAACCCACTATTGGGAAAACCAGAGAGAAGGCCAACCATCGCGAACCCGTTTTGGCCTAATCTCTGTCGCTGGTGGCTCGGTGGCGTGTAGCGAACGCGTAACACGCGGCGATGAACAGAACAGCGACACCCAACGACGCAGAAACGTTGGTAACGTCGGCGACCTCAAAGACGTTATTGAGTCGGAGCAGGTGCCAGAGATGAGCTCCCAAGAAATTATCTCTGTCGAAAAGAGAGTTCCCGTGGACAAATTCGGCAAAGCCGAGGGTGAGAAGGCCAACGTGTTTAAGAGCCTCAAAGGTCAACTGACGATAACCCGAGGTGTCGGACTGGAGGAAGCCATAGAGTATCGCGACGAGGGCTGCAGCGGGAAGGCGGATAAGGAATGGGTCCAGAGTCATCCAAACGCGATTGTACAGGGTCTCATTGAAAATCAACGGGGACGTTACGGAAAAAAGGTAATAGCAGGCAAAGGAACAAAGCCCGCACCATTTGACAACGTTGCAGAATCTCTTCACCCGCAAGGGATTCTTGCGCCGTGCGGGGTCGAAGTCAACGCAGATGTGAATTGCGGTGCAACGGCGTCCGAATCTTCACGATCGATTGCAGGGCAAACGCGACGGTTGCCGATCCGAGGACGACGGCAAGCATACAGATTCGGAGGATGGCGGAGCGATTGAGTGATAATCGGAAGGGGATGATGGATGGAATCTAAAACGAGACCAGGAACGTGCGCAAACATGAGCAATCTTGAACTTGATCGGCCCCAAGTCCAACGTCGCACAATATGTAGTGTCGGTCCCCAAGTCGATCAGCCTACAGCGGGCATCGTAGAGCTAACGGCGGCGTCTGTGTGCCTCGATCTGGTCGGGCACGCACTACGCCCCGCCTTGGTCGTGGTCGGTGTCACTGCCGGCCGGTGGCGAGCCGCCTCCTCCCCCCCGCGGAGCGGGGGGGAGGGGGTGGCCGCCACTAACCTTGTTAATATAGGAACAAAATCGCAAGGTGATGGCAAAGGCATCATTCCACCACGAACCAGTACCAACGACTTACGACGCGATGCGTGTTCACGCTTGACGGGGGTGGGGGAGGCCGGTAATGTCGGCGCCCATGCATCCGGAAGTGCGGAAATATTTTGCGAAGCTGGGAAGCCGTCGCGCCACGTATCGCGGAAAGCGGCGGGCACGTCGGCTGACGTGTCCCGCCGCTCTGCCGTCGATCACGGCGGCGATTGTCGAGGTTCTTCACAAGGCTTGCGCGAAGGCCGGCCGGAAATCGGGCTTCGTACGACGCTCGAAACGGAAAGGGCACTCCAAACGTCGGGCGTAAGCTCTAACGCCCGTGTCGAAGACGTGAGCAAGGAAAGCGGAGTCCAGGGCGAAAATCGTATCGCGTCCCTGGACTCCGCAACGCGTAAGATCGGGAGTGGTGGCAATGAACATCGAGACAGCAAACGAAATGAAGTGGGCGGCGGTGTCGGTGTGGATCGAGTGCGATCGGTGCGGTCGGGCGTTCGGAGGACCGGGGGTCGAGCTGTCGATTCAGTCGGTGCAGATTCGCCGGCGAAAGTGGAACCTGTGCACGGGGTGTCAAGAGGCGCTCAACATCAGGGAACAGGAACAGGCGGCGGCGTAGCGCCGTCGAGCAAGGAAGGCGCTCCCGATTCTGACTGCAAATGCAACGTCGAAAATTCCCTTGGTCAACACGCAGCCGTGGCCGTTGTGCGCCAGCGTTCGGCGGGCGATTTACCGGATCCGGTCGTTCTCGAAACGGCGTCCACGGGCCAGCAAGACCGCGCCACCCTACAAGCGCCGTTTTCGTTCAACGCTTATCGGGATGCGTTCCATCGTCACGGGCTTTCGTTTGGAGACCTGCTTGCGCTTGAAGTTCTGCGCAACGGAACGGATGCGGCGCGGCTGATTCTCGAATCCGGATTCTGGCTGGCGGTGTGCGAAGCGCGGGATAAGATTGACACGCACGCGAACGTGGATAAAGTGTGGGAAACAGTGACAGCGACCGAAAATCTGCCGCAAGTCGTTGCCGAAACGGCCTTTAACCTTGTTAATAGTCCGGACAATGAACGTCGCACAATAACTGTTATATCTAATATATTGTGCTGGGAGGGCAAAGAGGTGGCGGCGTTGTTGATTAGACCCACCAGTTTTCGACCTCTAAGTTTTCGTCGGGTATCGTAAAACTCAGGGAGCCGAAGTCGGGCACCCTTTCAAGTTCGACTCCGCTCTCCAGGCACTGCAGGAAAAAAGACGCCTGTTCTTGTTGCGACCAGCCCATGGTGGTAAGCGGAATCGCAAGTTCCAGGACATCCTCGAAGCGGATCGTCTCGATCGGATTCATCTTCCTGGAGACACCATCGAGCTGAAGTTCGGAGAGCTCAGAGGTCACCCTACCTTCTCCGTCGTTCAAGACCAGAAGTGTATGTTGACGAGGCTGGAGGAAATTCACGCGGAGCGCTGCGTTTGTCGGCAGCTTGCTTCGTCCACGAAGATCGACACGAAGATAAAAGTTCTCCAGATCGCATCCAAAGTGGACATTCTCGACCAGTCGTTCACCGCGATACATCGCTGCCCTGGATCGTCCTCCAGCGTAACTCCCGGCGCCGATCCATTCGTAGTAGGAAGTGATTTTGCCGTCGATCACGGGAGTAATCAGCTTGGTGGGCGCCTGCATTTCGGCCGCTGCTGCTTCGGAGCGCGCGATCGGGACATGTAACACTTCAGGTACGGGTGCGCCGACGATCCGGTAAACGTTTTGCAGATGCGTGCGGAACAGTTCGTCGAAGAGCAGGTCGTTCTCGGTGACGAAATCATCGCCGTACCACCAGAACCAATCGCTGCCTTCGGCGGCATAGATTTCCTGCATGGCTTTCCGATATTGTTCGGGGGTGATTTCCTGGCGATCGTGTTTGCCCTGCAGGAATCCCCGGGTCCGACCCAGCAATTCCCAGCCACGATTGTCTTCGGGGTGACCGATCCAGATATGGAAGTCGGCATTGATCCATGAACCGGTGTACAACGTATGGATGACCTCGGACGGCGGCTGCTTTGTGAAATAATCGTGAAACGTCGTGGTCCTCATCACGGAATTCGTGCTGAGCTGTCGATAGAGCCCGCGCAGGAATGCTTCCCCGCCATCCGAGAAATGTTCCCAGGCGTTTTCGCCGTCCAGGACCACGGTGCAGAGCGGATTATCGCCCGGTGCGGTGCGGGCGATTTGTTCCAACTGCCCGACCATGAATTCCGCGGCGCGTTCCGGCTCGTTGCGAGCCGCGGTGAATCCGATGAAGTCGCTCAGGGTCCGTTCCCGAAAGGCCACGCACATGCTGGCGCTGCCGAACTGGGCTCGGAATCCCTGGAACAGCCGTTCCCGCGGTTGCGGTCGGTCCGCCTGCAGGGTTGCCAGGCTGCGCCACAGAATGTCCTCATCGGTGGCGAACCATTGAAAGCCGAGTTCCTCCAGAATAGGGATCAGTTCGGGGCAAACCGATCCTTCCGACGGCCAGACACCGTGGGGCGGAGCGCCGAAGATTCTGGTGTGGCAATCGCGCGCCAGCGCCAGTTGCGCCCGGGCGTCTTCGGGATGAGAGAACGTCGGCGGCAATTGGCTCCGCGGCATGCAGCGCCGCGCAAAATCCGTGTTGTGCACCAACGGCAGAATCGGGTGGTAAAAGGGCGTCGTGCTGATTTCGATCTGGCCGCGCTGGCTCAGGGTCTTGTAGTACAACAGCACATTTTTCAGGACATCCCGCTGTTGGTCGAACAGGATTTTCTTGTCGTCCTCGGTGAAGTCACGGCCTTTGCGCTTCAGCTCGGCGATTTCGGGGTAAAGCCTTTGGCCGGCGTAGCCGAACCAGGTCAGATGGAACCAGACCTGCAGGTCCCGGTATTCCTGTTCGGAGAAATTCCCCGCGAGCCGGTCGAACCCGATCTGCGCCGCATTGGCCCCGCGTTTCTGCAGCAGCGACCAGTAGCGCGGATACGGTTTGATCATGTTGTCCCAGTTCGCCTTGAAGTAATGCTCCAACAATCCACACTTCTGATCGAGACCGAGCGAGCCTGCGGGAGTGGCGCCCAGGTCGAACCAGAGATCCCTCACCTCGCCGTTGGCGAGTTGTTCGATTTGCTGCAGCAACACGGGCGTCAGATTGAACGTGCAACGAAATTCCGGAAACTGGTCGACGAGCCAGATCATGTCGAGATACCCCTTGGTGGCGTGCAGGCGCACCCAGGGCATCAGCGCCGCACCGCGCACCGGATCGACGTAATACGGCTGGTGCATGTGCCAGAGAAGCGCGACGTTGAGGGCCATCAGGAACACCTCAACATCCAACGTTCAACATTCAACATGGAACGCTCAAGGAGAATCCAGTCAGATGTAGCTTCAGCCATCACGGACAAACAATCCGTCGTCACACGGGAATTTCGCGGAGGTATTTGGCGGCTTCTTCCGGGGCCGTGGGATTGATATAGAACCCGGTGCCGACCTCGAACCCGGCGATCAGGGTCAGGCGCGGAAGGATCTCGATGTGCCAGCGGTAATCCTGGTCGATGGTGGACCAATAACCGTGATGGGGGTATCGGGCCGGCGCCGTGTGGACGATATAATTATACTGCGGCTGGTTGAGCGCCTTGCCCAGTTTCAGCAACGTGGCCTTGAGCACGTCCGCCAGCAACAGGATCTCGTCGAGATGGATGTCCGAAAAGTAGGCCGACTGCCGGCGCGGCATGATCGTGATCTCGAAAGCAAATCGTGAGGCGAACGGACAAAACGCCACAAATCCTGCGTTTTCGTACACCAATCGCACGCCCTCCTTGACTTCCTGCTTCAGCATGTCCTCAAAGATGGAGCGGTCTTTGTAGGCGTAGTACTGCATCGCGCCCATCAATTTTTCTTTCACGCGTTTCGGCGTCACCGGCGTCGCGATCAACTGTGAGTGCGGATGTCCGATGGAAGCGCCCGCCTGTTTGCCGAAATTCTTGAAGATCAAAATGTACCGAAACCGCTGGTCGCGGAGAAGGTCGCTGACCCGCACCTTGTAGGTTTCCAGGACCCGCGCGATGCCTTCCACCGGTTGTTGTTCCAGTTGCAGGGCCGGGTTCGGCGTTTCGATGACCACCTCGTGGGCGCCGATCCCGTTCATTTTGTCGTAGATCCCCTGCCCTTCTTTGCCCAGATCGCCCTCGATGCGCAGCGCGGGAAACTTGTTCGGCACGACGCGCACCTGCCAGCCCGGCCCGTTCGCCCGGCTTTTCGGGTCGCGGAATGCAAAAATCTCCGGCGGCGTCATCTGTTCGTTGCCTTCCGCGAACGGATTCTTCGACGGATCAGGCACCTCGATCGCCTGCGGCTCAAAATCGCTGGGTCGTTTGCCGCGCTCGGTGGCGATGATCACCCAACGTCCGATGATTGGGTCCTTTCGTAGCTCTGGCATAATCGACTTCCTCTGGTTCAGGTGCGCGGCGTGTTACAGGGCCGCGTACAATTTTTCATATTCAAGCGCGGCAGCCTGCCACGAGAAATCGCAGGCCATCGCATTTTCCATGACTTTCTTCCATTGCTTCGGTTGTTGATAAACCGATACGGCCTGCTGCACCGCGCCGAAAAAAGCCCGCGGCGAATACTCTGAGAAGCGAAAACCGTGCCCCGCTCCGGTCTTCTCGTCAAACGGCGCCACCGTATCGTTCAGACCGCCCGTGGTATGCACCACCGGGATGGTCCCGTACTTCATCGCGTACAATTGCGTCAGTCCACAGGGTTCAAACCGCGACGGCATCAGGAGTAAATCAGATCCTCCCTGCATCTGATGTGACAATTCTTCGTCGTACGCAATCCGCACCACCAGACGCGACGGATCCTGGCGCGCCCGTTCCTCCAATTGTTCTTCGTATCGGCGCTCCCCCTTCCCCAATACCACGAGCACCAGTCCGAGACGCTGCAGATCATCAAGACTCTGCAGCAGCAAGTCCACACCTTTCTGCTCCGTCAATCGGGAAATAAATGCCGCCACGGGTGTGGTGTCGTCTGCCTCCAACTGAAACCGTCGCAGCAACTCTGACCGGCAAACTCGTTTGCCTTCCAGGTCCCGCGCGGTGTATGTCCGTTTCAAGAACGGATCGGCTGACGGATTCCACGCGCGGTAATCAGCGCCGTTGAGAATCCCGTGAACATCGTCGCGCCGGCCCCGCAACACCGGATCCAATCCGCAACCACCCTCCCGTGTCTGGATTTCCGCTCCATACGTCGGACTGACCGTGCTGATCGCATTCGCGAACACCAGTCCGCCTTTCATCAGATTCAATTGCGCATAAAACTCCAGTGCCCGCGGCGTGAAGAATTCCCCCGGCAAATTCGTCAGCCGAAAATCGGCGGACGGGAACAATCCCTGATAGGCGAGGTTGTGAATCGTGAACACGGTCTTCACGCCATAGGCCGGACCGCGCGTCTGCTGACGATAGAGCAACTCCACCGGGACCAGACCGGTTTGCCAATCGTGGCAGTGGAGGATGTTGGGACAATAGCGTTCGTATCCCAGCAATTCCACGACTGCCTTGGAGAAGAAGATGAAGCGGGCCGCGTTGTCTTCGTAGTCGCGCGTGCCCGTATGATAGAGCTCGGACCGATCGAAAAACTCATCGTGTTGGACGAACACCACGCGGACGCCGTCGCTTGTGGTGACTTCGAGAATCTCGGCCGTCAGCCGCTCACTGCCCAGGGGTACGGGAAACGAAAGGCCGGTGGGCTTCGCTCCGGTGGCAGCTTCGCGAGCGCAGCGATAATACGGCACACAGCAGGTGACCTCGTGCCCTCTCTCCGTCAAAGCCACCGGCAGGGCCCCGACCACGTCACCCAGACCGCCGGTCTTGGCAAACGGAGTCATCTCGCTGGCTGCAAAAAATATTTTCACGCCCCCTCCTCTCTTCTGCGCTCGCAGGATGCAACCAGTATTATCAGTGGAGTCCGTTCCGGTCAAGGAAACGGCGCGAACACGGGAAACTCCCATCACCGGAAACGGATCCGGAATTCAACCTTGGCCATGCTGAGAGCGTCTGGAGGGCGAGCCGCTCGGCGAGCCGAAACGAGGCGCACCTATCCACGACGGCTCGGCTGGAGCCTGGCTTTCCAGGCTTCCAGAAAGCAGCTTTGGCGCAGCCTTATGACTTGGCAGCCGACAGAACCGCGGTAAAGGCTTTGGCGTCGTTCACCGCGAGTTCGGCGAGAATTTTTCGATCCAGCGCGATATTGGCTTTCTTGAGCGCTTCGATGAATCGGCTGTAGGTGATGCCCTGGGCGCGACAGGCGGCATTAATACGCTGCGTCCAGAGAGCGCGGTAGTCGGCCTTCTTATCCTTGCGATGGGCGAAACTGTAGGTCAGTCCGTGCCAGACTGCGTTTTTGGCATACCGAAATTTCGTGCTGCGCCAACCGCGATAACCTTTGGCCGCGAGAAGCATCCGTTTGCGGCGGCGCCAGCTTGCTGGTGCGTTGGTGGCTCTTGGCATTTGTGGGTCTCCTAAGTCGTTAAAGAGTTAAAACAGTTAGAGGATTGCAATCGTACCAGATCAGCCCCGATGACTAAACGGCATCACGTCGGTAATATGATGTTCGTGGGTGGGGCTGACAGCCGAGGCCTTGCTCAGACGCCGTTTGTGTTTCGAGGATTTGTGGCCGAGCAAATGTCGTTTGCCGGCACCGTACCGCATGACCTTGCCGGTCGCAGTGATCTTGAACCGCTTGGCCGCGGCCTTCTTCGTTTTTGGTGATTTCCAATGTGGCATTTCAATTTCCTCTCACATCAACCTTGGCAATGTTTTCCTGCTTCTCTGGCTGCGTCGGTTTGACTTTTTGAACGGCGCCGCGCACGGCTCCGAGCAGCATGTGAATGCTCCGACCCATCAATCGCGGGGGAACTTCCGCATTCGCAATACCCTGCAAGTCCCGGATGACCCGTTGCATCAATTGATCTCCGAACTCCGTATGCGCGTTCTCTCGTCCGCGGAAGAACAACGACACCTTGACCTTCATACCTTCCTGCAGAAACTCCGTCATGTGCTTGAGCTTGGTCTGGTAGTCGTGGTCGTCAATATTGACCCGCAACTTGATCTCTTTGACCTTGCCCGCGTGCTGATGTTTGCGGGCTTCCCGCTCGCGCTTGGTCTGCTCGTACTTGAACTTGCCGAAATCGGTGATTCGACATACGGGCGGAGCCGCATTGGGCGCCACCTCGATCAGATCCATTCCCGCCTGTTGCGCCAACCCCAGCGCCTGACTGGTGGGCATGACTCCGAGCTGTTTCCCCTCGTCGCTGACCACCCGAACTTCGCGGGCGCGAATCTTTTGATTTACACGGACGAATTGTTGAATGAGTAGAACCTCCTGTGGACCCTAAGGCGGGTTAGCTTCGTTGCTGAACTTCGTTCACAATTCTCCAACAAAGCGCTTCCGCGCGATGCACGCCAGTGTCCCATAGAAGCCCGGGACCGCGCACTGCCACGGTGTTTGCATTAGCTTCGTTGTCTCAATCATCAGCATAACAGTAAACTCAGCGTCATGAATGACTGTTATTTAAGCCTTTCTCGACGCCAATGCAATACTCTTTTTGGGCCCCCTCCCCTCCCCCTTTTCCCATCACGCAGACGGTCCGCTGGGCCTTGTAAGGTAGATCGGCATGGTTTCCTACCAGTTCGATTGCAGTCGGTAAAACCGCTGCGGACCGGAGTCCGGTGGCAGCGTGGTCCAGTACACCGTTCCTGTGTTTTGGATTGTGCTGGGGAGGGGCGACCAAACTACAGGCGGGGTCAGGTTGGTCGTCGTCGTCAGTGAGAATCCCGCGCCGCTCAATGGCCAACTCAAGACCAAACCCATATCGGCCACGCTGATGTTCAGATTGAGAGGGGCAGTCAACTGGCCATACTCATTGGCCGACCGCAGCAAGTTGCCACCGGCGTCAAAAAACGAAGTCGTATTAAAACCCGCTTCGTTCACTCCATTGACCCCCTGGTACTCTGTGCCCCACCAAAACACTCCCGCGCCCATCCCACCGGCCACGCCTTTCACAATCGGCGCCAGCGCGACGACATACTGGATCTGACCGGTCAAGCTGGGAGTAATTCCGTTGATGGTCGTCGTCCAAAAGGAGTTCGTCCACGGGAACGCGGTTTCGGCCACGATCACCGGCTTGTGGTACCGGTTCGCTGCGTTGTTGAGGCAGTTGCTCAGACTGGACAAAGGACCATGCCAGAACGGATAATAGCTCTCGCCGATCATGTCGAAAGGCACTCCCTGCGCGTTCAGGTTGTCGAAGAACCATTGGGTTATACTCCAATCCCCTCCCCGATCAATATGCACGATGATCTTTGGCATGGTCCCGCCCGCGGAGGCGTCCTGGATTCCCTGGATGGCAGCCTTCATCAACTGGCCGAGTTGCGACCACTGGGTGGAATTTTCAAAACTGCCGCCGACCTCGCCCGAGGGCCACAACAGGCCGCTGGTGATCTCGTTGCCAATCGACACGTAATCCGGCATCGCACCAGCCGTCTTGAAGGAAGCGATGCTGTTGCTGTTGTACGAGTACATCTGCTGGACAAGTTGGGAGAAGGTAAGATTGGTCCACGCCGAAGGAATGGCCTGGTGGCCCGGATCCGCCCACGTGTCCGAGTAATGAAAATCGAGGTAGAACTGCAGCCCCGCGTTCTTGACCCTCTGCGCCAGCGGCACCGCATAGTCGAGGTTGTTGATGTAATTGTACGGATTCGCCGCCGCCTGAGCGGCGCTGCTGGTGAACAGCCGCAGCCGCACACAAGTCAGGCCCTGTTTCTTGAGAATCGCAAGCGCATCCTGGGTCACGCCGCCATCTTTATAGGTCTTTCCTTTCGACTCGAAGAACTTCAGGTGCGACATGTCCGCTCCGGCAACGAAATTCTGTGCCGGACACGTACAAGCGACGGAAAGCGCCAGGACGGCAGAAATCAAATGGACGAGGTTTGAACCCATGAGTCCGCTTCGGTCAAAGTGAACTCTATCGAAGGTGACTCCCCGACGCAAGGCGGTTGACGGGTTGTTGCTGGAGCCGGCAACGAAGTTGCTCGCCATGGACGCAAACGCGGACGGCGTTGTCGGCCACCGGACACGGCGCCGATGACGAGGAGGGCGCGGACTTTCATCGGCTCGGCACGGTAATAATCTCAATGAGCCGCCTCGGTGGGACCGCTTTCAAACCGGTAGCCGATCTCTCGGATGGTGTGGATGAACGTAGGACGATGCGGGTCGGGCTCAATCTTGCTCCGGAGCGTGGTGACGCAACGATCCACGCTGCGCGCGGTCACCAGGACCGTGTTGCCCCAGACCGCATTCATGATGCTGTCGCGAGTGACCGCGCGCCCGGGGTGTTGGAGAAAGTATTCCAGGAGACAGAATTCCTTGTTCGTCAGGGGCACTTCGACGCCGTCCTTGAGCAACCGGTGGGACACGGTGTCCAGTTGACACCGACCGAAGCTGTAGCAGGGAGCGGCACCGGTCCGAGACCGACGCAGGAACGCCTGCGCGCGTGCCACAAGTTCACGCACGCTGAACGGTTTGGTGATGTAATCGTCCGCGCCGAGTTCGAGGCCGCGGACGATGTCTTCCTCCTGCCCTTTCGCCGTGAGCATGAGGATCGGCATTTCGAGTTTCTCCGCGCGGACAGCCCGGCAGATCTCAAACCCGTTGATTTTCGGCAGCATGATGTCGAGGAGGATGAGGTCAGGCCGTCCATTCAACGCGGCCTCCAACCCTTCTTCGCCGTTACGCGCCGTCTGCACGCGATAGCCGCGGGTCACAAAGTTGTCTTTCACCACGCGCAGGATGGCCGGGTCGTCTTCGATGATGAGGATGTTGGCCGAAGTCATGACGCGCCTTCCGCGATCGCGGGAATCTCGATGGTGAACGTGCTGCCGCGTCCGGGTTCGCTCTCGACGCGCACCGTGCCGTGGTGTGCGTCGACGATTGATTGCACGATGCTGAGACCAAGCCCGCAACCGCCGGCGCCGCGCGCGAGCCGCTGATCGGTTTGATAAAAGCGGCGGAAGACCCGCCGACACTCTTGCGGCGAAAGGCCGATGCCGTTGTCCTCGATGGCGAAACAGACATGGCCAGTGCGCGCCTCGGCGCGGAGGACGATCCGTTTTTCGTCGCCGGAATATTTCCAAGCGTTGTCGAGCAGGTTGAGCAGCGCTGTGACGAGCGCGTCGGCGTCGCCGCGGATCGACGGGAGATCGTTGGCGCATTTCACGTTTAGTGGAGAGGGATCGGATGGGGCGCGGAGCAATGCTCCGCGCTCCGGTCGGCTCTGAGTTCTCTCCCCGAACGCTGCAACGGCTGCGTCGATGATCTGCAGCGGATGGACAGGTTCGAACTGGAACTTGAATTTGTTTCGATCGAGTCGCGAGAAGGTGAGAAAATTCTCGATCAATCGGCTCAGCCGCGCATTCTCCGTGGCGAGCAACTCCAGGTATTCGCGCGTTGTTTTCTCGTCGAACCGCTCCGCATCCAGCAAGGTATCCACGAGCGCGCGCATAGCAGTGAGCGGCGTTTTCAGTTCGTGGGATACATTGGCTACCAGATCGTTCTTCAACCGCGCCAGTGCCACCTGTCGTCCAAAGCCACGCGCGATGAAAATGGCGAGCACGGCCATCGCCGCGATCACGACACTGCCGATGACGAGGTAGCGCGCGACTCTCTGATCCGCCTCGGTGTCGAAAAGCGCGCGATCATCGAGCGACAACGAGAGCCGCCAGCCGGACAGTTCGGGCCCCAGCGACGCAGTCACGAGCGTGGACTCGGTCGTTGCGTCTTCGCCGGGCGCGATTACTGTGATGTTCACGCCTTTTGGCAAAGACGGATCGTGAATCATGGCACCCAACCTCGCATGTAGGCCGGCGGTCGTGAATAATGCCAACTCGCGCATGTTCGGAGAGGCTGCTGACCAAACGTCGCGCAATTCAGTGGCGTGCAAGGTCGTTACGGTTGGGAAGGACGGATTTACTTCCAAGTATCGAGCGGCGAGTTCCTCCCCAGCCAATGTCGGAAATTCCATGCCGGGATCAAGCTGCTGCAATTCGTGCATGAGAAAGCGGCGTTGCGCAGACGACAGTGTGTCGGCTGCGTAGTTGTTGACCTGGTCACGCAACCGGGCGGCGGTGTCCTTGAATCGCGGATCGGTCTTGACGGTCACCGATTCGAGCGCGAGCAGGTCCGCGTTCGCGGCGGTGCTCCGTTCGCCTGTCAAACGCGGATAGGCGGCGCGCCCTTGCTCATCGAAGCAGATCACGCTGTCGGCCAGACTTTCACGCACACAGCGCGCAAAGCGGACCGCATCCAGCCCCGAACTGTCGAGCTGGCCCAGGCGTCGATTCCACTGTACCAACGCCTGCGCCTGCACCAGGGACAACTGACCGCGGTACGCTTCGGCCAGCTTTTCTCGCACCGCCAAGCGCTCGTTGCGCATCGCTTCGCGCATGAACCAGAGCACGCAACCGATGGCGACGAGCACGACGAGCAGCAGCAGCGCCAGCATGGGCCAGGCGCGAACGTCCCGGCCCACGCGGCGGATTTCGAAGCTGTTGATCTTTGGCAGCATGATGTCGGGGATGATGAGGTCGGGCCGGCCGTTTAGCGCGGCCATTCCTGAATCAGTTTCTTGGTTTGTTCCGGGTTGTACTTCATGCGTATCCGCCAGATCAGCTCTTCTGGACTGACGGTGCGGATGTTGGAAGGAAGCCGCTCGGCGCACCAGGTAACCGGGGCGTAGACGCTCTGGCCACCCTTGGCGGCCGCGTCTTCCTGGGGCATATCCTCGGCGTTCTCGTCGTTGCCGGAGGTTTTTTTGAACCATGACCACGCATGCACGATCACCCAGTCATATCGTGGCTGCTCGCCCCGCGGTGTTTTCTCCACGGTCTGGCGAATCACGCGGGCGACTTTGGCCGGCGTTCCCGCGCGCGGCCGATGGTTAAGATGATTCCAGATGGAGTAGCCGGCACTGATCACCGGGACCTCGATGCCGTTTCGGTCCTTGACCCAGAACGTCTTGCCGGCACCGGCTTCGTAAGGATAATACTGGAAAACCAGAATCGCCAGCAGACCATCGGTCTGGCCCGCGAAGACCTCGTAAGCCTTCAGTGCATCCGATGAATCGAACTTCGATGCATTGAAACCGATAACGCGCGTGTTGTTCTTCTTCATCAGCGCCCACGTGCGCCGCGCGTGTCTGCCTCCAGACTTTCGTCCACGATGATGCCGTCGAGGAGACCCGCCAGGCTGGTGGCAACGTTGACCGAACAGTCCATGCCCGGACGATGCTGGCTGGTTTCACCTTTGGAAGCGTCAGACCGATAAAGGATGTAGCCCTTGATGAGTCCGTGTTTCGCGTAGCGGTCAACCAGATCCCAGGGACCGAAAGTCCCCCGCATCTCCAGTTGCGGATGGCGCTGCAACAGT